>Ga0207868_1000023_pt1 | contig 248702 bp, 205 predicted proteins | sample Passage237B_FD_187370 | JGI IMG/M metagenome (GOLD analysis project Ga0207868, IMG submission 187370) | Cellulose adapted compost microbial communities from Newby Island Compost Facility, Milpitas, CA, USA - Passage2 37B (SPAdes) (version 3) ...
GCGCTTTGCCCTTCGGGCTCCCGTTGGTCGGTCCCAATCGTTCCAGATGATTGGTCGAACCGCGAGGGTTCTCACCCTCCCTCACCGCGCTCAAAAAAAAAGCCCCAAATCTGGGGCTTTTTTGTCGGTGCTGGAAGGCAAACAGTTTCTTTCGCCGAATGTGGCAGGTCCGAGGAGGGATGGACCAAAGCGCTTCCATGCGCTTTGCCCTTCGGGCTCCCGTTGGTCGGTCCCAATCGTTCCTGACGATTGGTCGAACCACGAGGGTTCTCACCCTCCCTCACCGCGCTCAAAAAAAAAGCCCCAAATCTGGGGCTTTTTTGTTTGGCGGTGAGGGAGGGATTCGAACCCTCGAAGCCTTTCGACTTACACACTTTCCAGGCGTGCTCCTTCGACCACTCGGACACCTCACCTAATATTTGTGCAGGATTGATGGCGTAGGGGCCGTCCTGCAAAGGCGGCAAACTTTACACAAGTAAGGAGGCAAAGGCAATCGTCGAACCAAGATTTTTTTTGATGCGCTAGCCACCAGGTGATGCATTATGCCACTCTAAAACATAATTGCATTATCAAAGACTTAGGATGCGATCGACAGGTCATCAACAGCATTCATTGCCAGGCCTCCTCCTATAAAGCCGGAGCCTAAAATCAAAGGATAAGCTTCGCTTCAGCGGGGGTCATGGACTTTATGGAACAAAAATCGTTTAATGCACAACCAACAAGAATAAGAGAATGGGAGCCGCATCTAGGTAAAGCGGGTGGGCGGCACCATCAGCAAACAGTGAAAAAAGACCTTGAGTACTCCAATATGGCCGCGCATTTATGGAAATCTGGCCGTCCGGAAGCGCATTCCGGTCCAGCAAAGAGCTACTACAAAACAATATTTATGTAAGAACAAGGTATATCTATGAACGATGCCTCTGGCTCCAAAACAGAGGATACACAAGACTTCTCCTTGCGCCAGCACGATATTCGGGCTTTGATTTGCCTAGCTGCGGCGGGCACCGCGTTAGCCAAAATCAACTGGCAGCAAATCGATTGGCTGGTGGCGGCCATAACCGCCTGTGTATTTCTGTACACCTTTTTCAGTTATTGGTTTATCAAGCGTCGCGCCATCAATCAAAGCAAAGCGTTCGACCGCTTTATGACTGCCGATGCCGGGGTTATCGGCATAGTCTTGAGCCTGTCTGAATTCAATCTGTTGCCGACCATCCTTTTTATCACCATGGTCCAGTTCAACAGCTTGATCAATGGCGGTATTCGCAAGTGGGCGATTGATAATACTGCCCTGATCTCCGGCATTATTCTCAGCATCTTTATTCGCGAGCCCAAGTGGGTTTTTTCCGACAAACTGGAAATCAGCAGCATCAGCCTTGTCGGCATCTTCACCTACTTTTGCGCCTATGCACTCTACGCCCACAAAAAGATCCGCAAGATGGAGATGCACATCAAAAAGCTCTCCAACGAGCACACCATGTACAAACTGCGGACTTATAAACTGTCCCGCTATTTGACGCCGACAGTCTGGAAAGCAATTAACGACGGAAGGGAGAAAGCTCTTACCACTGAGCGCAAACGCGTCACTATCTTTTTTTCTGATATTCAGGGCTTTAGCTCGCTCTCGGAAGAGCTAGAGGCAGAGACGCTCACTGAGCTGCTGAATTCCTACCTCACTGAAATGGCCCGCATTGCCAATAAACACAAAGGCACGATCGATAAATTCATGGGCGATGCCATTATGGTGATTTTCGGCGATTCACAGAGTGAGGGTGTCAAAGCGGATTGTTTGCGCGCCGTCTCCATGGCGATCGAGATGCGTAAGAAAATGAAAGAACTGCAACAGCGCTGGTATAACCAAGGCATCAAAAAACCTTTGCTGATTCGCATGGGTATCAACACAGGTTTTTGCACCGTGGGATCTTTCGGTACCAGCCATTACATGGATTACACAGTGCTCGGCACCCATGTAAACCTGGCTTCACGCTTGGAATCCGCGGCTGACCCCGGGGAGATTCTTATTTCCCACGACTCCTGGGCGCTGGTAAAGGATGTGGTTCTGTGTCGGGATAAGGGTGAGATTTCCGTAAAAGGTTTTAGCCAGCCCGTCCGGGTGCACCAGGTCATCGATTTTCGTAAAGACCTAGGCAAAGATCAGAGCTGGTTTGAAGAAAATGCAGATGGATTTTCCATGCATCTAGACTTGGAAAAAATCCGCAACTACGACAAAGAACGCATCTTGGATGCGTTACAAAAAGCGTCTGAAAAGCTGCGCGAAAAAATCATCCATTAATCGCCCCGCTATTGCCGCGGGGCAAGCCATACAGGCGCATCCATAGGATGCGAACTGCGGAATGGATTGATATCCAACCCGCCTCTTCTTGTGTAGCGAGCGTAGACCCATAGCTCGCTCGGACGTCCCGCTGTTTCCAAATCCACAAAAATACGCTCGACACAGTTTTCGTGAAAATCCTGATGCTGGCGATAGCCGACGATATATTGCAAAAGCGCAGCCTGATCGAGCGCTCTGCCGCGCCAACGAATCCAAATCGATGCCCAATCAGGCTGACCTGTGACAGGACAATTACTCTTCAATAAATGACTGCACCAAATCCCGTCGAATTCGCCATCGACGAGTCGCAGTAAATTTGCATCTGGTTGATAGCCGTTTACTTGTATTTCTATATCGTCCAATAAAACCGCTTCCGGCGCTACCTCAGCGCGTTTTCGGTATTCCTCCAGCCCATACAGCCGTATTGCAACAGGCGCGCCAGCAACCGCCGACAAATCGCGCTCCATTGTTTTCAGCAACTCGTCTTTAGAAGCAATTTCAGTCTGATTAAATGAATTCAAATAATATTTGAATGATTTTGATTCAATCAGATTTGGACTATTGGCCGGAATCGAAAATTCCGCAATGCAGACCTGCGGCTTGCCGCCAGGAGAAAGCCAACTCAGCTCATATCCCGTCCAAATATCCGAACCGTAAAACGACTGCCGACTAAGATTGCGGCGCGATAAAGTACGTGGTATGGGTTGCAGCAACCCTGCATCATAATGATCGGGATATACCTGTTGCTTCCCAAGTTTCAATTCACTTAATTGATCATTCATATACCGAACCTCAGGAACGCAATTTCCGCCCTTTGTGCAACAAATACCAAGCAAAGATGTAGGCAATCACCAACATCCCTGCGATACCGCCAATCGCCAAGCCCACATTGACGTCCGACACCCCCAAAAACCCAAAACGGAAGGCATTAACCATATAAAGAATTGGATTTAATTGAGATACACCCTGCCAAAATTCCGGCAACAAACTTATCGAATAAAAAACGCCGCCGAAATAGGTCAAGGGAGTTAATAAGAACGTCGGAATAATGGATATATCGTCAAACGAATTGGCAAAAATCGCATTGATAAGACCCGCAACCGAAAATAATGCTGAGGTCAAAAAAATCACCAAAATCGTCAACAAGGGATTTTCAATAATAAAGTTGGTAAAAAACGTCGAAACGAAAGTCACTATAGCGCCTACCGCCAAACCGCGCAGAATACCACCAGCGACATAGCCGAGAAGAATAATGTGGCTAGGAGTGGGACTCACCAACAATTCTTCAATACTGCGATGAAATTTCGCACTAAAAAATGACGAAACGACATTGGCATAAGAATTATTGATTACCGCCATCATGACCAAACCGGGAACAACAAATGACATGTAATCAAAACCGCCCATCTGGCCAATCCGCTCGCCGATCAAATGACCGAAAATCACGAAATAAAGCCCCATGGTAATCACAGGCGGAATAAGAGTCTGCACCCAAATACGCAGAAAGCGCGTGACTTCTTTGCGAAGGATCGTAGAAAACGCCACCCACTGATGCTGAATTTTCATACACCACCTCCGGCACCGTCCCGCTTCTCGTGATTTTTCACGAGCGTCACAAACAATTCCTCCAAGCGGTTGACTTTGTTGCGCATGCTCACGACCGCAACATTTTTTGCAGCGAGCTGCGCAAACAAATCATTTAAGGGCTTACCTTTTTCCACCTCCACTTCCAGACTGTGAGCGTCGCGCAAGCGCAATTGATAATTTTCCACCTCGGGACATGCCATTAGCTCATCTCGCACATCGAGGACAAATACTTCGCGGTTCAATTGCTTCAATAAATTTTTTACGCTGGTATTCTCGATAATCTCGCCTTTATTGATAATGGCGACATTGCGGCACAAATTCTCAGCCTCTTCCAGATAATGCGTCGTCAGGATGATAGTGGTTCCAGCTTGATTAATTTCCGTCAAAAATTCCCACATGGAGCGGCGCAGCTCTATATCCACTCCCGCAGTAGGCTCATCGAGAATAAGCAGCTTCGGCTTATGAACCAGCGCACGCGCGATCATAAGACGGCGCTTCATACCGCCGGAAAGGTTCCTGGCAGGCTCGTTGCGCTTATCCCACAAATTTAATTGATGCAGGAGCTGATCAGTGGTCTGCAAAGCTTCTTTGCGCGGCACACCGTAGAAACCCGCCTGATTCACGACGATTTGCTGGACCTTCTCAAACACGCTGAAATTGAATTCCTGTGGAACCACCCCGAGATGCTGCTTCGCAACGGAAAAATTCGCATCTATATCGTGACCGAAGATAGAGACAGATCCGGACGTTTTGCGAACCAGAGAGGAAATAATGCCGATAATGGTGGATTTTCCAGCACCGTTGGGGCCGAGCAGCGCAAAAAAATCTCCCGGCATTACATCCAGATCTACACCGCTAAGGGCAGCTTTGCCATTTCCGTAAACCTTGCTCAAAGCGCGAATGGACAGAGCAGTCGACTGTATCGTCATGGGGATAAATTCCAGCCTGCAAACGAGGGATGCCACTTTATCAAATTTGGCTCGACAAAAATAAAATCCGATAAAACGAATGCTGCAACCGCAAAAAAGCAGTGGTGCGAAAGATTTGGTTTTTATAAATGCTGATGAAGAGGAATTTGCAAAACTGAAAATACAGAAATAAAAAAGGCAGCCTTTCTGGCTGCCTTTTTTATGTTTGGAGCGGGAAACGAGACTCGAACTCGCGACCCCGACCTTGGCAAGGTCGTGCTCTACCAACTGAGCTATTCCCGCAAAATTGGCGTCCCCAAGGGGATTCGAACCCCTGTTACTGCCGTGAAAGGGCGGTGTCCTAGGCCTCTAGACGATGGGGACTTATTTTCTCCATTTCTTCAGGCTTTTCAACGTTTTCCGTTGTCGCCAGAAGTGGGGCGCATTCTATTGGTGACCCAGAAAGCTGTCAACACTTTTATAAAAAAATTTTTATTAATTTCTTTTGATCTGTTTTTTGCTGATGAAAAATTAAACACCATTAAATCAAGAACATAGGTCCGACCTTAAAATCTCTGCCAGAGGTACGTGGAGATCGAACCCAAACCTTCGGCCAGCCAAGTTGCATCCGCGGTCAGGGCTGCTAGCCTTTATGAGAGTATTTGGTGCGCACACATGTCTTCCGTCCCCGTTATTATCGCAATTGTCGTCCTTCTGGCTGGCTTGGTTTGCTACGCATTTATTGCGCAAACCGTGTCGCAAAAGAAGCAGCAGAAAGAACGCCTCCTGCTGGCGCTGAAAAGTCGCATCCGCAATTTCAAATTTATGTTGAGCGGCTTTCCTCCCGGCTTTTTGCCGAAGGAGCTGACCCTTCTGGTTCAAAAGAGCCTCGCGCAACTCCTGGATCAGCTGTCCAAAATGGAACCTAATCATCCCGGCCATAAAGAGGACTTAAAAACGATCGTCCAGCAAATGGCGGAGACTCAGCGCCTACAACAAAACCAGCCCTCCTCCCCTATCGAAAACCCCAAGCAGGCTCGTGAGATCAAAACCAGCCTGGAGGAGCTATACAAGTACGTTTTTCAACTGGAAGGAAAAAAACAGCTGACCGGCTCACAAGCGGAAGCCTACCGCAACACGATCCGCCAGCTGGTTATTCAGCTGACACTCGACTCATGCGCGCTGCAAAGCCGTCTGGCGCGCGATAAAGGCAAACCCCGTTTGGCGTTACATTATGTCGAACTCGCGTTGAAGCTGGCTCTCAAAGAGCGCAACGGCGGTCGGCTGGACAATCAAATCGCACAACTGCGCGCGACCCGCAGCGAGTTGGAGCGTCTGGTCAATGAATCTCCTGCAACAGAGGAGAACTCCGCTGAGGAAGCAGATTCATCTGCAATCAATAGTGAATGGGACAAGTTCGCGCAAGAGCAGCAGAACTGGAAGAAGAAGCAGATCTATGATTGAGGGGCACTTAGCCCCCGCCTCTTATGCTTCCGCATCCTCATCCAATCTGAGAGACGCGGAATTGACGCAGTAGCGCAACCCCGTTGGCTCAGGGCCATCCGGAAAGACATGGCCGAGGTGGGCGCCGCATTTTTCACAAAGAATCTCAGTGCGGATCATCCCATGACTGAGATCGCGCTCTTCCGCCACTGACTGAGGATTTATGGGCTGATAAAAGCTCGGCCAGCCGGAGCCAGAGTCGTACTTGGTACGGGATGAGAACAGCGGTTCTCCGCAACAGCGGCAGCGATAAACACCACTTTTTTTGCAGTCCCAATATTCGCCAGTAAAGGGTCGCTCAGTGCCTTTGCCACGGCAGATCCGATACTCCTCAGGGCTCAATTCCTCGCGCCAACGCTCATCGTTTTTTACAGTGCTATCTGACATAATCGCTCACCTGCTAATCTTGATATCAATGACTTGAATCGACGCGCCCCTGATTCTGACGGGTCATTTCGTTTTCCGAAAATTGCCGTCTCCTTCCGGCGCACACCAGGCCAGAACTCATTATCGGCAAAGGGCGAACATGCTCGCCCGGGACATCGGATTAAAAAGGTAACCACTTGACAATGCAACTCATCGATAAATCCAGAAAACTGGATGGCGTGTGTTATGACATTCGCGGCCCAGTGTTAGATCACGCTACCCGTCTTGAAGAGGAAGGCCATCGCATCCTCAAGCTCAACATCGGCAACCCCGCTCCTTTTGGCTTTGACGCGCCGGACGAAATCATCGCCGACGTTATCCTGAACCTCCGCGCTGCCCAAGGCTATACCGCGTCCAAAGGCCTGTTTCCCGCGCGCAAAGCGATCATGCAGGAATGCCAGAGCCTGGGAATCCCCGGCGTCGAGATTGACGATATCTTCCTGGGCAATGGCGTGAGCGAGCTTATTGTCATGGCCTGCCAAGCTCTGCTGAATAACGATGACGAAGTGCTGGTACCCGCTCCGGACTACCCTCTGTGGACTGCGGCCGTCACTCTGGCTGGCGGCAAGCCTGTGCACTATCTATGCGATGAGCAATCCGACTGGTTTCCCGACATCAACGACATTCGCAGCAAGGTCACCAGCAGAACCCGCGCAATCGTTTTAATCAACCCCAACAACCCCACTGGCGCGGTATATAGCGAAGACTTGTTGAAAGAAATCGTGAAAGTCGCGCAAGAACACAAGCTGGTGATCTTTTCTGATGAGATCTACAGCAAGATCGTTTACGACGACGCCAAATTCATTCCTATGGGCCGCTTGGCTCAGGACGTGCTCTGCGTCAGCTTTAACGGCCTTTCCAAAACCTATCGTCTCGCCGGCTTCCGTTCTGGCTGGCTGGTATTCAGCGGCGCCAAGCATCTGGCTCGGGAATACATCAAGGGTGTCGAGATGCTGTCTTCCATGCGTTTGTGCGCCAACGTTCCGGCCATGTATGCAGTCCAAACAGCTCTAGGCGGCTATCAGAGTATCAATGAACTGATCCTGCCCGGCGGGCGCTTGCTGGAGCAGCGCAACGCCGCCTGGTCTGCCCTGAATTCCATTCCCGGGGTGAGCTGCGTCAAACCTAAAGGGGCTCTCTACATGTTCCCGAAAATCGATCGGAACTATTACAAGTTTGACGACGACCAGCAGCTGATTCTCGACTTCCTGATTCAGCATAAAGTGTTGCTGGTTCAAGGAACTGCATTCAACTGGCCAGAGCCGGACCATGCACGCATAGTGTTCTTGCCTGTAGTGGACGAACTGACCAAAGCCATCGACCGCCTCGGTCAATTCCTGCAACGTTACGCAAGATAGCGAGATCGTTTTGTCGGACATTCATATCGATGACTTCTACCGGGACGCAGCCAAAATTTTGGTTGCGCTCTACGGTCAATTTCCCAAGAAGATCACCTTATACGTCGAAGATATCTGCGGCCCGGACACGCCGGATGAGTTCGGCCTGCACAGTCCGCGACATCAGGCGTGCTTTCACACCATGATGTGGCTCGCGAGTGCAGATTATCTGCGCTATGACCAAGCGGTTCGCCAGGAAGCGCTGGACCAGGTTGTGCTCAGTCACCGGGGATTTCTGGTGTTGAGCTCTGCTCCGCGCAATGCCCCTACCCCAGAGAACCCCATCAAAGAAGGCTCTTTGATGATTCACAAAATTCGCCAGGAGCTGCGCAGTGGCACCTCTTTCAGTCTTGCTGAAGTTATGCAGGAATTGATGCTGATGTCCCGCCAGTTGGGTGAGATACCCAAGTTCATTTAGAGGAAGGAAGGGGAAATAAAAAGGCCAGAACAAGCCTGGCCTTTGAGTGTTTAAGAGGAGATTAAAGCTGAACTTTCGCCATGGTTTTGGCAGCTATGTCCGTAATGGCCTGCCAGTTTTTGGCGTCCACCGCAGCCTTAGGCACCAACCAAGACCCACCGACGCACGCCACGTTCGGCAGCGCCAAATACTGATCAAAATCGTCGATCGTCAGGCCACCGGTCGGGCAGAAAGTCGCTTGCGGCAAAGGACCATTAATGGACTTCAGCAGGGGTAAACCGCCCACAGCGGTTGCCGGGAACAATTTAAAACAGCTCAGCCCCAACTCCATTCCCGTCAGGATTTCAGAGCACGTCGCCACTCCAGGAAGCAGTTTGACGCCGCACTCCTGCGCTTTGCGCACCAATGCAGGTGTCATTCCGGGAGAAACCGCAAAATCCACCCCAACATCAGCACACTCTTCAACGTTTTTCTCATTGATCACAGTGCCGGAACCGACTATCAAATGTGGGCATTCTTTTTTAATGACCTTGATGCACTCGAGAGCCACTGGCGTGCGCAGGGTAATCTCTACCGCTTTGATTCCGCCTTTATACAGCGCTTCAGCGACTGGAACGGCATGATCAACACTGTCCAACACGATCACCGGCATAACGCCGATGGGTTGCAAAAATTCGCGTGTGATATTCACAGAGATTCCTTATTGAAATCGATGAATGAATTAAAAACGGATGCGCCCTCTTCGGAAACTCCGGCGAGCTCGCGGAAGCCGCCAAACAGGCTGCGTCCCAGGTTTTGCGGTTCGCGCTTGAGTTCAGCGGCAGGTCGGGCAGCCAGTTCAGTCGGATCGACCAGCACATCCAGGATGCCTTGATCGGCATCGAAACGAATGACGTCACCAGTTTTCAGCTTGCCGAGCGCACCGCCTTTACAGGCTTCCGGTGAAATGTGGATCGCAGCAGGCACTTTTCCGGATGCACCGGACATACGACCATCCGTTACCAGCGCAACTTTGTAGCCCCGGTCTTGCAGCAGGCCGAGCGGAGGAGTCATCTTGTGCAGTTCCGGCATGCCATTGGCGGCAGGCCCTTGGAAACGCACCACTGCGACAAAATCTTTTTCCAGCTCACCGCGTTTAAACGCATCGATCAACTCTTCTTGTGTTTCGAACACAATACAAGGCGCCTCGACAACGCGGTTTTGTGGCGCAACGGCGGAAACCTTGATAACGCCCTGACCGAGATTGCCGCGCATCAGACGCAAGCCGCCTTCGGGTGAGAAAGGCTGATCAAAGCTGCGCAATACGTCGGTATTATTCGAAGCAGAAATCACATCTTCCCAGACTGCCTCACCCGCGCCGTTGAGTTTGGGCGCTTTCTCGTAGCTGGCGAGCCCCTGGTCACCCATTACAGTAACTACATCTTCATTCAACAAGCCGCCACGACGCAGTTCGTACACCAAGTAAGACATGCCGCCGGCTTCGTGGAAGTGGTTAACGTCGGCTTCGCCATTCGGATAGACGCGCGCCAAAAGCGGCACTACGCGAGACAGCTCATCCATATCGTCCCACGTCAGAATCACACCCGCAGCTCGCGCCATGGCAACCAAGTGGAGCGTGTGGTTGGTAGAACCGCCGGTCGCCAACAAACCGACTACTGCGTTGACGATGGATTTTTCGGTAACGACTTCATACATCGGACGGTATTGTCCGGCGGACGCGGTGCAAGCGATCAGCTTTTCTACCGCTGCACGGGTTAATGCTGTACGCAATTCGGAGTCAGGGCTGACGAAAGATGAGCCGGGCAATTGCAGACCGAGCATCTCAACCAACATCTGGTTGCTGTTGGCGGTGCCGTAAAACGTACAAGTACCTGGGCTGTGGTAAGACTTGGTTTCAATTTCCAGCAGTTTGTCTTCACCAACTTCACCAGCGGCGTACTGCTGGCGTACTTTGGCTTTTTCTTTGTTGGGGATGCCCGACGGCATTGGGCCGCCCGGAACAAAAACCGCTGGAATATGACCGAATTGAAGCGCGCCTATCACCATGCCAGGCACGATTTTGTCGCAGATACCCAGGAACAGGTTGCCGTCGAACATGTTATGGGTCAGACCTATGGCAGTTGCCATGGCCACCACTTCCCGGCTGAACAGGCTGAGCTCCATACCCGCCTGTCCTTGGGTCACCCCGTCGCACATGGCGGGCACACCACTCGCCACCTGGGCACTGCACCCCATGCGGCGCGCAGCTTCGCGAATAATGTCCGGATAGCGCTCGTAGGGTTTGTGCGCCGACAACATATCGTTGTAAGCAGTGGTGATGCTCAAATTGGCCGTCTGCATCAGGCGGATAATGTTTTTATCCTGTTCGTTGCAACCGGCATAAGCGTGCGCCAAATTTCCGCAGGAGAGGCGTCTCTTCGGCGGATTCTGCTCCATCGTTGCCTTCATGGCGTTGACATAGGCCGAGCGCAGTTCACGACTGCGCTCAATGATGCGAGCAGTTACTGCCTCAACTGTAATATTCACAGAGTCACCTCTTATTCCCCACGATTCCAACGGCGTCCGTCACGAGCCAACAGCTCAATGGCTTCAACCGGTCCAGTAGAGCCTGCATCATAACCAACAGGCTTTTTGTTCTTGCTCTTCCAGCCTTCAATAATGCGGTCAACCCAATCCCAAGCGGCGGATACTTCCTGCTCACTGACGAACAGTGTCTGATCGCTGCGAATCACGTCAAATAACACGCGCGTGTAGGCGTCGTGCTTTTTGCTTTTGGCATTGTCCGCGAAAGAAAGGTCCATACTGCGGTCTTCCAGCGGAACGCGAGCATCCAGGCCGGCTTTTTTGTTTTTCACCCGCATGTAAATACCTTCGTCCGGCTGCAGGTGGATAATGAGCTGGTTGGCGCAGTTTTGCGTCAATTGATCAGCAAAAAGGTTGGTGCGGTTTTGCTTGAACTGGATAACGATCTCCGAATGACGGCGATCCAGACGCTTACCGGTGCGGATATAAATCGGTGTACCAGACCAGCGCCAGTTGTTGATCTCAGCTTTGAGCGCAACAAAGGTTTCGGTAAAACTTTCGCGACCGCCCTCTTCCTCTTCCAAATAACCAGGTACCGGTTTTCCGCCGATGACACCTTTGCGGTATTGTCCGCGTACGGTGTTGGTCTCGATTTCTTTCTCGGTCAGAGGTTTCAGACTGCGCAGAATCTTGAGTTTTTCGGTGCGTACGGAATCGGCGTCCAGATTAATCGGCGGCTCCATACAAACCAGACACAAAACCTGTAACAGGTGGTTTTGGATCATATCGCGCATTGCGCCAGTTTGATCGTAGAAATCCCAGCGGTTGCCGCAGCCGACGGTTTCAGTCACAGAAATCTGGATGTGGTCGATGTGTTTTGAATTCCAGATAGGCTCAAAGATGTCATTGGCGAAACGCAGCGCCAGCAGGTTTTGCACAGACTCTTTACCCAGATAGTGGTCGATGCGATACAGCTGCTTTTCGCTGAAGACGCGGCGCAATTCATTGTTGATTGCAGTGAAGGATTCTTTGCTGTCGCCGAGCGGCTTTTCCACTACTAGGCGAGTAGAGGGTTTAGCCAAACCGCACGCTTCCAACGCGGTGCAGATTTTGCCGAAGATGAGTGGCGGTACCGCCAAATAAACGATCAGATCGCGGTCGTCGGAAAAATGCGTGTCTTTGATTCTTTTTAAATCAGCCGGATTAGTGGAGTCGCCTTGGACAAAGGTCAAACGCTTGCTGAACTCCAACCAGATCGCTTCGTCGTAAAGCGAGCCGGTATTGTCTTTCATCCACTCGTTTACCTTGGTTAAAAAAGCATCTTGAGTATTGTGTGAACGCGCCATTCCAAAAATGCGCGTGTTTTCGGGCATGCATCCGTTCAACGTAAGGTAGTACAAAGCCGGATACAGCTTGCGCAGCGCCAAATCGCCATCGCCACCCACAATCAAGATGTCGGTATTCATAGTGGTTAAACCTGCCTTTGTTTAAATAGATTGGTCAAACGCCCCACGACCTTTGCAATAAGGATCAAATATTGTGCGATGGTAGCCGCCGGGAATAATAGATTAGTCAGCCTTTGTCGAATCTGAAGGGCGGTGCTCGAGGTTACTCTTGCACAAGGTTTGCTCTGCATACTTGCACGAGGTTTGCTCTGCATAAGAGTGGTTTGCCCGGACAGTCCCGCACCAAGGGGCATAACCACCGCAAAGGCGATCAGTGCGTCCATAGAAGATCCGCTGACCAGCGTTTAGCGCGCCGGAGACGCCCTCATAAGGATCGCCTCGCACCCAGGCAAACAGGCCGTATTGTAGAGGTTGGCCGGTTGCTTTTTCAACTGCGATTACGGATAATCCCGCAGCCTGAGACGGGCGGAAAGGGGGCTTTGTCGATATGGCGACCACGCAATCGATTATGCCCATCGCAGCGTTGTTCAAGGCTTTAATACTCGCCGGAATCGCTCGATAAAACCTCGCACTCACCTCTTTACCCGGGGCGGCTTCGCCAGCCAGTTCCATCATCTTGACCTAACAGACTCACGGGATTTCACCATATGGCACGTATAGCAATTAATGGTTTCGGACGTATCGGCCGCAATGTTTTGCGCGCTCTTTATGAGAGAAACCTGCAAAAAGATCTGGAAATCGTTGCGATCAACGATCTCGGCTCTCCTGCCATCAACGCCCATCTCCTGCAATTTGATACAGTTCACGGCCGTTTTTCTCAGGAAGTCACCAGCGACAATGAATCCATCACTGTCGGCGGCCACAAAATCAAAGTTATTGCCGAGCGCAATCCCGCTGCTCTGCCCTGGGGTGAATTGGGCGTAGATATCGTTTTCGAATGCACCGGTTTGTTTACAGCGCGTGACAAAGCTGCAGCTCATCTGGAAGCTGGCGCCAAACACGTTCTGATTTCTGCTCCTGGCACCGACGTGGACCTGACTGTTGTTTACGGTGTAAACCACGACAAAATCAAAGCGGAACACAAAGTTCTGTCCAACGCATCCTGCACCACCAACTGCTTGGCGCCGCTGGCCAAAGCTCTGCACGACGGCGTAGGCATAGTTTCTGGTTTGGCTAACACTGTTCACTCCTACACCAATGACCAGAACATCACTGACGCATACCACAAAGACATGTATCGCGCTCGCGCTGCGGCACACTCTTTGATCCCGACCAAAACTGGTGCTGCCTCAGCGATCGGCTTGGTGATTCCAGAACTGGCAGGCAAACTCGATGGTTTGGCTATTCGCGTTCCGACCATCAACGTTTCATTGCTGGACCTGACCTTCACCGCAGCTCGTAACACCACTGTTGCGGAAATCAACGAAATCGTGACCAGCGCTGCAAAAAGCCGTTTTGAGGGCGTGTTGCAAGTAAACACTCAGCCGCTGGTTTCTGTAGATTTCAACCACTGCTCCGCTTCCAGCGTGTTCGACGCTACACAAACTCGTGTAATCGGCGGCAACCTGGTGAAAGTTCTGTCTTGGTATGACAACGAGTGGGGCTTCTCCAACCGCATGCTGGACACTACTCTGGCTATTCTCAAAGCCAACGCTTAAGAGATACCTGAGCAAGAAAAGGGGCCAAAAGCCCCTTTTTTTATGCCCGTATCTTATTTTTTGTATCCATAACCTATTGTCGCAACTGAATTTGAGTTTCGTTCAGCAGAACTTAAGCCCGGATTCGTATTCTGATAAGGAAAGGGCCGTACCGGAACGAACGCGGCCCATTACCGTGCGGGAGAGTTTTATGTTGCATACCAAGTCCTGGTTATGGAAGCTGGCGATACTTTTATGGTCAACCTCGGTTGTTGCAGTCTATGCAAATACTGAGACCGGTTCCGCTCCTGTTACTTACAACGAACAGCTCGCCCGCAGCGTGTACAAAGGCACAATCTCCGGCTTCAAAATTGAGATGGTGCGGACGCTGACGCAAATCGATGAACATCGCTACGTACTTAAATCCGAGGCTAAGAATCTCTTCGCCTCGATTAAAGAGGTGAGCGAATTCCAGATCAAAGACAACTCTCTTTATCCTTCTCAATACACCTACGAGCGCAGATTATTCGGGCGGAGCACGACGGAAAAAATTTCGTTCGATTGGACCGCCATGAGAGCTTTTTACACCCGCAGTGATCGCCCACAAAATGACACTACTCATGCCATTAAAGCGGGCTTTTTAGATCCTGCCCTGTATCAACTTGCCCTGCAGGCAGATCTTGCAACGCAGGAAACGGACCTCGTTTACGAGTTCGTCAAACGCAAAAGGCTGGAACATTACAATTTCAAAGCGTTGGCTAACGAGTCTTTTTCCGTGCAAAAGCACAATTACGATTCTCTGGTCGTACTGCGGGAAAATGATGAAAAAGATAAGATCACGCGCCTGTGGGTTATCCCAGACCTGGACTATCAAGTGGGACAAATTCGTCACACGGATGACGGCGACACCTACGAAATTCGCTTGGCGGAATATCAGGGAAATTCGGCGAAGCTGAAGCAGCTGTACCAGATTATTTCGCGCGCCCCACTCGCCAGCGCGTCGCCGACAGAAGCAACTCCCGGTGTTGACGGCCAATAAAAAAGATTCGCACAATCGCGCCCTCCTGCAGACATTAAGGTTTCCTTGTGCCAATCAGCGCTCCTCTATGGCGTCGTCTCGCCGCCTTGTTATACGACGGTTTTATTTTGCTTGCTTTGAGCTTCTTTTATGGCGCTGTCATCACTCTGATAGGCGCGCTTGCCGGGTGGCATCAAGGTGAGTACCAGCCGATGTTTCACCACTGGATTGTTTTTGTAGGTTGGGTTTTAACGCTTATCGCGTTCTATTGCTGGTTTTGGCACAAGTCCGGACAGACAGTAGGTATGCGTGCTTGGCGGTTAAAACTGGTCAGCCAATTCGATAACAGCCAAACACCCAATTGGCAGCAATGTCTTGTGCGCAGCCTTGTCGCAATACCATCAGTGCTGTTAGGCGGCATAGGTTACTGGTGCAGTTTTTTCGATACGCAAAAACGCAGTCTGCACGACCGCATTTCGCGCACCCAAGTACTGCTGATAGAGAAAGAAAAGTAACTCAGATAGATCGTCTAAGCAGAACCCACCCAATCAACGCACAAAGCATGATGGGCAGCATAACGGCGACAAATGGGGAAAAGCCGAAAATCAGACTGCTTGGCCCAAGCAGATCCTGAGAGGTTCGAAATACGATACCCACAATAACACCGGTAAAAATCCGAAATCCCATGGTGACCTGACGCAGGGGGCCAAAAATAAAGCTGATTGCAATCATCACCAGACTGGCGGTCGCCAAGGGTTGCAGAGCTTTTTGCCAAAACGCTAGCCGGTACTCGCTCGCATCCTGCCCCTGCCGCTCCAAATAATTCGCATAAGAAAACAGACGCTTCATCGGCAGATCTTCCGCGCTCAATACCAAAACGTCCAACAACAGCGGCGACAATTCCGACTGCCATGAGCCGGTGGTGAAATATTCCGTGGTGACTTGCTCGTCGCCCAACGAGCTTTTCATGCCGTTGCGTTCAAACCAGTAATCGCCTTGGAAAATCGCCGATTCCACGTAAGTGCTGTTTAACAGGCGCCCTTCATCATCAAACTGCAAACGGGTGACGCCGAACAATTTGCCGTTGGGCAAGACGGCACTGAAGTGCATAAATTCATTGCCTTCACGATTCCACACCCCGCGTTGCCCTTGCAGAGCCGATTGGTGTCCCAGCGCAATTGCCTTACGGCTTTCGGCATACTGGTCCGTCATGGGTGTCACAAATTCACCGAGAAAAATACCCAGGCCAATAAACACCAAAATGGGTCTCATTACTGCCCAAATTATCTGCAGCACCGAAACACCTGCAGCGCGCATAACTGTCAGCTCGCTGGTGTTGGCGAGCAAACCCAAACCGATCAGACAACCCACCAAGGACGCCAAGGGGAGAAAGTCGTAAATACTCGAAGGAATCGAAAGCAAGCCGTAAATAATGACTTCGCTGAAAGTGTAGTTGCCTTCGACTTTGCCGCCTTGGTCGACCAATTCCGAAATAAAATCCAAAGCGACAATGACCAGCAGCACGACCGCAATAGAACCGGCCACGGAGCGGCCTATGTAGCTTCTGATTTTTTTCATTGAATGATTTTCTTTAGCAAAATAAATTCACGCCGGTGCCGCTTGGCTCGGACGCCGGTGGAAGCGCAGCCACGAAGGCATCAATAAAAGAGTGAGCGCGAGCAGCAAAAATACCGCGTGAACCCACCACAACAAATAAGGAATTGGAGCTTTACCCTCTTCCATCAAACCGCGCGCTGCATTACTCACAACTAAATAAATGATGTACAGCAGGATCGCGGGAATCATTTTCACGTAGCGCCCTTTACGTGGCTGGGTACGGCTTAACGGTACAGCCAGCAACGCAACCACCAATACCAAAACCGGTAAAGATAAACGCCATTGCAAAGCTGCGTTCGCCTCTCGCGTGTCTGATTTCCACAAGGTCATAGTGCTCAAACCGTCGGTCGCCTTTTTGGGTCGCGCTTCGAAATCCGGCTCAGGAACATATTGCGAATAACGGCTGAAGGTAATGACTTCATAGTCCGCATCGCCGGGTTGACCTCGATATTGCTGGCCGTTTTGCAGCACCAGATAACGTTTGCCGGTGACTTGATTGACCAGTGTCTCGCCAGTGGCTGCTGTTACCACCGACAGTTTGTCGCTGGTTTCCGCTGTTCCCGCGATAAAGACCTGCTGCAGTTGTTTTTTGTCGGCACTCACACTCTGCGCGTAGGTCACACCATCCCGGCTGCTCAACTTGTGAAAGCGCGCGGGTTTTAGGGTTTCGAATTCGGTGCGATTGCGCTGTTCAACGAATAAATCTTCGGCGGCTTTAACGCCGACCGGACTGACATAAAGACTCAGTATTGCCACTATGACCGCCACGAACGAGCCGGTGGCGAGCGTGTAACCCACCAAACGCCTTTCGCTCATGCCACAGGCCGACAGGACCGTCATCTCGCTGTCCACATAAAGGCGTCCGTAGGCGAGCAAAATTCCGATAAAAAATCCGAGCGGCAAAATAAGTTCGAGAAAAGATGGCAGGCGGTAACCCATCAGGGTCAGCAACACCTGGGCATCGAGCTTGCCTGCAGCTGCGTCCGCCAGGTAACGCACGAAGCGGCCGCTCATGATGATTAACAACAGCACGGCGCTCACGGCGAGCATGCTGGCGAGCACTTCTTTGGCGAGATAACGAAAAATAATCACATTGAATGACTTGTTTGTGACGAGCGGATCAAACCGCGGCCATGCTGGGCTGCGACGTGGACGCGGCATTATAGCTTGCCCCTTGGATAAGCCACACCCCGCAGCCGCATTGAAATAATCCGCCCCACAGGCCACTATATATCGGTTTATTTTCCTGTTTGTTTATCTTTTTTCACCTCACTGGGGCATCAGGTATGGAATTTTCGGTTAAATCCGGGCAGCTAGACACTCTGCGCACAGACTGTCTGATCGTACAAGTTTATGCAGACAAAACTTTGTCTGGCGCAGCCAAAGTGCTCGACAAGAAATACCAATTGATTTCCCGACTGATCGAATTGAACGAGTTGACCTTGAAAGCCGGTCAATGCGCATGGGCATTACCGCCGAGCGGTACAGCTTTCAAACGACTCCTGGTTGTCTGCCTGGGTTCCAAAAATAATGCCGTTACGTCACAAGATATTCGCACCAGCGTCCAGGCGGTGGCTAAAGCACTCAAAGGCAAGCAGATCAAAAATGCGGTTTGGTCAGTTGAGAATGCATCTTCGGTTGCCGACAACGTGTTTGCTACCTTGATTGCCGAAACGTTCGTAACCTCGCTCTATACCTATCAAGAAACCAAAACCCAAAATCTCTCCACCCCGGCTCTGACCAAATTAACTGTGCACAGTGACGCAAAGCTCAGCAGTGCATGGCGCAGCGGTTTGCAACAAGGGAAAGCCACTGGCGACGGTATCAATACCGCACGTCACCTCGGCAATCTGCCAGGCAATATCTGCACCCCCACTTACTTGGCCAAAAAAGCACAATCACTGGCCGGTGGAAAATTAACCGTCAATGTTTTGGATGAAAAACAAATCGCCAAATTGGGCATGGGTGCATTTTTGTCTGTTGCTGCAGGTTCCGATCAGCCCGCCAAATTTATCGTTATGCAATATCGCGGCGCTGCAGCTTCCGTTGAGCCAGTAGTTCTGGTGGGCAAAGGCATTACCTTCGACACTGGAGGCATCAGCATCAAACCTGGCCCAGCCATGGATGAAATGAAATTTGATATGTGCGGCGCAGCCAGTGTGCTCGGCGTCATGACCACTCTGAAACAATTGCAGCCGCGCATAAATGTGGTTGGTCTTATAGCCGCGACAGAAAATATGCCGAGCGGCAAAGCGACCAAACCGGGCGATGTGGTCACCTCCATGTCCGGCCAAACCATCGAAATTCTCAACACCGATGCCGAAGGCCGTTTGGTGCTGTGCGATGCCCTGACCTACGCCGAGCGCTTCAAGCCCAAAGCGGTCATCGATATCGCCACTCTGACAGGCGCGTGCGTGATTGCACTCGGTAACCATGCATCCGGTTTGTATGCCAACGATCAGGCTCTGGCAGATGAGCTTTTGGCAGCGGGTCAAGCGGCGCACGACCGCGCTTGGCAAATGCCTTTGTGGGACGACTACCAGAAAGCCCTGGACAGCAATTTTGCCGATATGGCAAACGTCGGTGGACGCGAAGGCGGTTCTATTACTGCGGCCTGTTTCCTGTCGCGCTACACCAAAAACTACAAGTGGGCGCATTTGGACATAGCCGGAACTGCGTGGCTGGGTGGCGGCGCTAAAGGTGCAACAGGTCGTCCGGTGGGATTGTTGCTGCAGTATCTGATCGGCGCCTACACCGGCTAATCGCCCCGCATGTTGCGCGTCGATTTTTACGTTCTGCAATCGCAATCTCATCACGAGCGTTTGCAGTTCGCCGCCCGTCTGGCGGAAAAAGCCTGGGCGCAACAATGCGACGTCGCCTTCCTGGTGGCAGATGAAGCGACGGCGCAAACACTGGACAGTTTGTTGTGGGAATTCAAACCCGAATCTTTTCTGCCCCACGGACGCGGGTCCAGCGGCGATCCACTGGTGATCGGCACGGATGCTGAGGCTCTACCGGCTCGGCAACTGTTGATCAATCTCGGGCACACAATGCCCGAGACGCAGGCTCAGCGACTCGCCGAGATTGTGATTCAAACCCCTGATGTATTGGACCAGACAAGACGGCGCTATAGTCGATACAAGGAGATGGGCCATAACATCAACACCCATAAACTCCCCTGATACCAATGGAAATGGCCCTGGTTTGTAGCAATACTTAGAAAAATGACTCGGCTTATAGCCGAATATAGGCAAACCTCGACATTGATTATTCATACGAAATCGAGGCTCACCTTTTTCAGGCGAGCTACTATAACCATAACAGACGACCGCTAATGGTCGCAGATCGAAGGCAGATTGATGAATCCGGATAAACCTTTGGCAGCGGAACAGGAAGACTTAACCCCGCCGGCAGACCTGGACCTAGACGCAATTCCCATCCTGGAAGAAGCGCTTGATCTCTCTGAGCTTCATGGACAGGAAGGGCCCCTCGCAGCTGCATATCAGGCTGCGGCGCTACCGCCAAGCGAAAAGGAGAGCAATATGAGCAGCGATTTCATGACACCAGATGGATCTGCCGCAGCAGAAGGTATTCCTGCCGAAAGAGAATTGAACGTGGATCTCGGCTACCTGGACACGACGGGTGAAGCCGAAGAGGACAATCTCGCCAGCTATGACGAAATCCAGACACTGCCGCTGGCGGAGATGATTTTGGAAGACGATCGCAACTCGCTGATCAGCCCGGAGCAGAAAAAGCATATCGAAACTCTCGAGGCCATAGTCTTCGCCAGCGAAAACCCCAATGCTCCTGCTCCCAAGCAGGGATCTATCCAGGCAGAAGCCCCAGCTCCCGAAGCTGCTGCCCCCGTCGAGCCGCCAGCGCCATCCGCTGCACCTGTTTCAACTCCTAACAGCGTTGCCCAGACACCTTTTACCCCACCTCCAGCACCAGCTGAAGGCAAGCCTCTGCCCAAAAAAAGCGAAAACCCGTTTTTGCCGCAGCATATTCTCGACCGGCTCAACCAGGGCAAACGCAATCTGGTGGAAGAAATCGCGCAATCCAGCGCTGCACTCGATGCCAGCACCGCGATTTTGCGCACTCACGCCCGCGCAGAGCGCCTCAATCGTTCAACCTATGGAAGCTCAGCCTACGGGGACAGTGGGCCGCAATATTCCTTTAGCCGCGACAAATCGGCCATGCAGAAGCAAAAGCTGGTGGATGATCTGGTGGACGAATACCTGCCGCTGATCGCTGCGGAACTGCGCCGCCGGTTGCGCAAAATGCTGGACGAATAGCAGCGGATGCTTGTGCTGTTTCCCTCGGCGATCTCTCCAACATCGCTATCAGCTTATCTTCAATTAACTTAATGCCCGTCGCGCATCGTTCGCGGCTTCCAATCCTTATGACCGATAATACCGATCCCAATAAACGCATCTTCCCGACCGCCGCCGATGACGCCAAAACCGCCCGATTGACACCGGCGGTTACTCCGCAAGTCGGCTCGTCTGCTTATCGTCTGGCATTCGATGATGACGAATTCATACTGCGCGATGAACTGCGCCCGGTCCGTTTGCTTTTGGAATTGAGCAAACCGGAAATAATTCTGACCGAGAACCAGATTCGCAATACGGTGGTAATTTTCGGCAGCGCCCGCACCCTCAGCCTGGAAGCAGCCAGAGAGGCCTTTTTGGCTGCGCAAAACAGCTGGAACAAAGAACCGGAAAACTCCGCACTCAAAGCTTTAGTAGAGCAGGCCAAAAGGAATTTGCGCCAAGCGGAGAACTACGAGAAGGCACGCCAGTTGGCTCACCTGATTGCCGAGCACTGCGATAAAAATGAAGTCATGCCGATGCATGTGGTCACCGGTGGAGGCCCCGGCATTATGGAAGCAGCCAACCGCGGTGCGTACGAGGCCGGAGGTCGATCCGTAGGACTCAATATCGTCTTACCCAGGGAGCAGGAGCCGAATACCTATATCACCCCAGAGCTGTGTTTCCGCTTCCACTACTTCGCTATGCGCAAGATGCATTTTCTGCTGCGCGCGCGAGTTCTGGTGGCATTCCCCGGTGGTTTTGGCACGCTGGATGAACTCTTTGAAGCCCTGACGTTGATCCAGACGGGCAAAATCAAACCCCTGCCGCTGCTGCTGTTTGATCGCGCCTATTGGGAAAGACTGATCAACTGGGAATTGATGGTAGAGGAAGGGATGATCAGTCCGGAGGATCTGACGCTGTTTCAATACGTCGACAGCGTCGAAGAAGCCTGGGAGATCATCCGTTCAGTTGAGATTTAAAACGCCCAGCTCTGCCCTTGCGCGGGCGCCTCTGCCTTGATTTGTTTTTCTTTCCACAAGCGCTCGGCCAGGGCGTCAAGCGCTTCCGGCTCGCCATGAACCAACGCGACACGCGGCTTTGAGGTGAAATGGCTGATCCACTGCACCAATTCCGTTTGCCCGGCGTGCGCGGAGAAGCCACCTAGGGTTTCGATGCGTGCGTTCACCACATAATCCTCACCAAACAGTTTGACCCGCTTGGCGCCATCCACCAGCACCCGGCCCAGAGTGCCTCTGGCCTGGAAGCCGACGAAAATCAAGGTGTTGTGCTTATCCCAGATGCGTTGTTTCAGGTGGTGGCGAATACGCCCGCCGTTACACATGCCGCTGCCGGCGATAATGATCGCGCCGCGTTTGATTTTGTTGATCGCCATGGACTCTTCCACGGTCGCGGACAAATGCAGACGGGGAATAAATTGGCGCAGCGAGTTTTTGTCACTGTCGTGCAGAGGTTTGATGTCCTTGCTATCCAACTCGCTCAGCCATCGGTCATACAGGCGCGTCACAGCGATGGCCATGGGGCTGTCGAGAATGACCTGCCAGTCATCCAGCTTGCCCTGGTGAGCCAATAAACCTATGTAGAACATCAACTCCTGTGAGCGTCCCACCGCAAATGCTGGGATAACCACGTTGCCGCCGCGCCGCCACGCATCGCGCAAAATTTCCTCAAGTTGCGTGACGGTTTCTTCTATAGAGCGGTGATCCCGATTGCCGTAGGTACCTTCCATCAGCACCACATCCGCTTGGGCCAATAGATCCGGATCATTCATCAATACAGCATTGCGTTTGCCCAAATCGCCGGAAAAGACCAGCGTTTTCTTCTGGCCCTGTTCTTCAAACCGGATTTCGGTAATGGCGGAACCGAGGATATGGCCGGCGTCGTGAAAGGTCACCTCAGCCGTTCCCAAAGAAAATGTGGTTCGATAGGGCTGCGGATCACAGGCGCGCATAACGCCTTCAACGTCAGCGATGGTGTACTCGGGCGGAAGTGGGGCTAAGCCCCGGCGCTGGCGACGGATATTCTCCCGCTCAAGATCACGCTCATACAGGCCGTGCGCATCTCGCAGCATAATGTCCAACAAATCCCGGGTGGACGGCGTGCAATAAATAGCGCCGCGGAATCCGTCTTGGAAAAGCTTAGGCAATAGGCCTGAATGGTCCATATGGGCATGGGACAGGATGACAGCGTTAATCTCAGCTGGATTAAACCCATACCATTCCTGCGGCAGGCGCTCCACCACATCGCCTCCTTGATGCATACCGCAATCCAGCAGAATCCGGCCTAAGGCAGGCGAATGCAAAAGATGACAAGACCCCGTAACTTCCTGAGCAGCCCCTAAAAATTGGATTGTTGCCATAGCGAACCTTGTTCTCGCTGATAAAGCTGCCAAGGCTACAACAAAGCCCCGGTTTTTGCCTCTCCATACAAAAGCACCTCTGCTGTGAAAATGTCACCGAACAGGCGCTCATTTCTTACTGCGGCGGGAAAACCATTCCCTCAAACTGCGGTTTGGCACGCGTGGGCAATGAAAATGGCTTAGCCGGCACTTGGTTTGGATGGTAGGCCTCGGAAACATTCGACCCATCCTGGGCGGAGCCAATTGAAAACACCTTTTACGATGTCTTTAACAACGCTGCTTTGGTTGGCACTGATGTCGAACAGACGGAATGTCGTACCGTTTCAGCATCCACCATCAGGGCGCCGATGCACAGCACGCGTTTATTCAGGCATTTCCGCAAAGCCATCTGGTGTCCAAACAAGCCTTTGGCACCATCGCCTATTACAGCGAGACAACCAGCGAAGGCGGTATAACAGCGGTTTATTTTCTTACCCGCAATGAAATAAGCGGGTTATCCCAGTAACCCGCATTCTGGCGGGCCATCCTGTGCCATGTATAATGCGTCCCTTTCTCCCTCCGCAATTGCGGAGGTACCCATCTTCTTGATCCCCGAACGCACTGTTACGGCTCTAGTTAATTAATTGCTACAGGCTCCGATTCAATGGAAAAAACCTACCAACCCGCCTCCATCGAACAACATTGGTACAAAACCTGGGAAGAGAACGGCTACTTCGCGCCCAAAGGCGAAGGCTCTCCCTATTGCATCATGATCCCGCCACCGAACGTCACCGGCAGCCTGCACATGGGCCATGGGTTCAACAATGCCGTGATGGACGCCATGATTCGCTACCACCGCATGAAGGGGTGCGACACCTTGTGGCAGATGGGTACCGACCACGCGGGCATCGCCACCCAAATGGTGGTGGAGCGGCAGTTGGCAGCCAAGGGCATCACCCGCCACGACCTGGGCCGGGAAGAATTTCTGAAAAAGGTTTGGGAATGGAAAGCAGAATCCGGCGGCAATATCAGCCGTCAGTTGCGCCGTTTGGGTTCTTCGCTCGATTGGAGCCGCGAGCGTTTCACCATGGACGAAGGTCTGTCCAAAGCGGTTCTCGAAGCTTTTGTCCGCCTGTATGACGACGGCCTGATCTACCGCGGCAAGCGGCTGGTGAACTGGGACCCCAAACTGCACACCGCCATCTCCGACCTGGAAGTGGAGAACCGCGATGAAAAAGGTTCTCTCTGGCATATGCGCTATCCGCTGGCGGACTGCGCCAAAACCGCTGAAGGTTTGGACTATTTGGTTGTCGCCACCACCCGCCCCGAAACCATGCTGGGCGACTCCGCTGTGGCGGTTCACCCCGAGGACGAGCGCTATAAATCCCTGATCGGCAAATTTGTCGAACTCCCCCTGGTCGGCCGCCGCATTCCGGTGATTGCCGACGATTACGTCGACATGGAATTCGGTACCGGCTGCGTGAAAATCACACCGGCCCACGACTTCAACGACTACGAAGTCGGCAAGCGCCACAACCTGCCGCTGATCAACGTGCTGGACAAAAACGCCGCCGTTCTGGCCCATGCGCAGGTTTTCAACTTCGACGGTTCCGTTAATTCCAATGAGGACACCACCCTGCCCGCCGCCTACGCCGGGCTGGACCGTTATGAAGCGCGCAAACAAATCGTTGCCGATCTGGAAGCTGCAGGCTTGATGGACAAAATCGCCGATCACGCGCTGAAAGTGCCGCGCGGTGACCGCAGCGGTGTGGTCATCGAACCCTGGCTGACCGATCAGTGGTACGTCAGCACCAAACAACTCGCCGGTCCTGCCATTGCAGCGGTGGAAGACGGCCGCATCCAATTTGTGCCCAAGCAGTACGAAAACATGTACTTCGCCTGGATGCGCGACATTCAGGACTGGTGTATCTCCCGTCAACTCTGGTGGGGACATCGTATTCCCGCTTGGTATGACACCGCAGGCAAAGTCTACGTCGGTCGCAATGAAGCCGAAGTGCGCAGCAAATACGGCATAGCGGCGGATGTAGCTCTGACGCAAGACGAAGACGTGCTGGACACTTGGTTCAGCTCCGGCCTGTGGACCTTCTCCACCCTCGGCTGGCCAGAACAGACCGAATACCTGAAAAAATTCCATCCGACCGACCTGCTGGTCACCGGCTTCGACATCATCTTCTTCTGGGTTGCCCGCATGATCATGATGACCATGCACCTGGTGAAAGATGAAAACGGCAACAGCCAAATCCCCTTCAAGACCGTCTACGTCCACGGTCTGGTGCGCGACAGCCAAGGGCAGAAGATGAGTAAGTCCAAGGGCAACGTGCTCGACCCGCTGGACATAGTCGACGGTATCGACCTGGAAACCCTGGTGCAAAAACGTACCACCGGCCTGATGAATCCCAAAGACGCGCCCAAAATCGAAAAGGCCACCCGCAAGGAATTCCCGGAAGGCATAGCCGCCTACGGTACCGATGCACTGCGCTACACCTTCTACTCCCTCGCCACTACCGGGCGGGATATCAATTTCGATATGGGCCGGGTTGAGGGCTATCGCAACTTCTGCAACAAGCTGTGGAACGCGTCCAACTACGTTCTGAGCAACTGTGAAAATCACGACTGCGGCGCCGACGGCAACAGCGACTACGAACTGAGCTTGGCCGATCGCTGGATCATCAGCCGCCTGCAGGAAACCGAAAAAGCCGTGGAAGAAGGCTTCGCCACTTACCGTCTGGACCTGGTCAGCCAGCTGATTTACGACTTTATCTGGAAAGATTACTGCGACTGGTACATAGAGCTGTCCAAACCCGTCCTGTGGGACGAAAACGCCAGCGCTGCCCTGCAACGCGGTACCCGCCGCACTCTGGTACGAGTGCTGGAAACCATCCTGCGCCTGACCCATCCGCTGATGCCGTTTATCACGGAAGAAATCTGGCAACGCGTAAAACCTTTGGCAGGTGCTCAAGGCCCCAGTTTGATGCTGCAGTCCTACCCAACCGCCGATGCATCCAAGCTGGACGCCGCCGCAATCAAGGACATCGAATGGCTGAAGGGCGTAATCGTCGCGGTGCGCAATATTCGCGGTGAGATGAATATTGGACCTGCGAAAAAACTGCCTTTGTATCTAGCAGACGGCAGCGAGGATGACAAACGCGTTCTGGAAGAAAACCGCCAGTTCCTGTCCAAACTCGCAGGCTTGGAATCCATCACCTGGCTCAACCCTGGCGACGCTGCACCTTTGAGTGCGACTGCGCTGGTGGGCAAACTGCAAGTCATGGTCCCAATGGCCGGCCTGATCGACAAATCCGCCGAACTCGCCCGCCTCGCCAAAGAGCAGGACAAACTGCAAAAAGAAATCGAGCGCGTACAAGCCAAACTCGACAACCCCGCCTTTGCCGATAAAGCTCCGGCAGATGTTGTGCAGAAAGAGCGCGACAAACTGGCGGAAGCTCGGGAAAAGCTCAGCAAATTGGAAGAACAGGCTGGGAAGATTGCGGCGCTTTGATAGCTGAAGTTTGGTGGAAGCTTCGACCCGGAGTTTCACCAACTCTACCCAGGATCGCTGCAAGTACATCCATGTAAGCTCCCTCACCGACGTCCTGTCGGTGAGGGTCCCGGGTAGAGCCGCTGAAACTCCTTAAACCGTCAGATCCCTCTGAAAATTTCCACCCAAAGCAAATTCAATTGCGTGTTTCCCCTTCGAAGATAATTACTCGTCGGCCGCCTCAATCTAAAGAGGTCCATCAACTGCATCCAGGAATACACGGTGGTCCCGGATACAGTTGATGGACCTCTGGCTCGAAGCCACCTGATTGGAGTTTTGCTCAACAAGCATTTGAAAAGTCAGAGATTAAAAATGGTATTTCATGTGGAGTAGACAGTATTGGATGGCTCACTGCTTATCAACTTCCTCATCCCACACATCCGCATACCCTGCAGCATCCAAATACCCCCCAAAAGTTTGAAGAAGCTTTTCAGTCCAGAATCTGCTGCCCTCGCTCCAACCATGCTCTACTCCCAGTTTCTCATGCTCAATAGCTTTATCCACCATTTCCCAGAAAAACTTGCTCAACACTCGAGCCTCCTCTCTGCTCTCAACAAATCCCCGATTGAGTATCGACAGCACAACGGGCCGATCAAGCTCCTTGGCATAGTGAATTGCAAACTCTTTCTCTTCGTTGTATTGGTACTCAATCACAGCACATTTCCTCCATTCCGAATAACGGACATTCTGCCGGCAACGATTTTTAGCTTTTGCACGAGCTGTGACAACAGCATCTTTCTATTTGCGGTCAGAAACCAGTGAGCTTTCTTTCCGGGTCTTTTGTCCTGAATAAACTCAAGACCGTCTGGTATATCTGCACGCTCCAAAACCCAATGTATATGGATGGCCCTTCCTGGATTGTATTTTTGCTTGAATTTGTACACGCTTTTTAAGTTGCTAAAAGTTGCGGAAAAGGAAAGTCCCATTTGATCATGAGGAAGTACCCATGTAAGGTCTTCCGATAAACACCAGTCTTTCACCCTGACACCTTTGATAAGCACTTCCCCTTCGCTAACATCGCGCTTTCTATAAAGGGTTGGATGGCTCAGATGCGGCGTTGGTCGCATTAGGATGTTTTCAAGCTCCTTGATTTCCTCCCTTAAGTCATCAACTGTCCGAAATTGATTAATCATCGCTTCCTCTTCGTTTGTGTCGTGCTAAAAAATAAATTGGTCGAGGGAAGCGTTGGAGTAAAAGCCAACCCATCTCATTCCGCTTGTTTCTATCTATCCGAGCAGTGGGTTCCCCCAGGTACTAACATTCTCGTCGGTCGCTGGATGGATAGCGGCGGGCACTGATTGTAGGTCAACCTTCTGCTGATAAGAAGAGGCTATACAAGAGCGGCGAAGACCCATCGAGTAGAAGTCCAAAAGTAACTGGATTAGCTCCGCTGGTCTGACGGCTCCCGCTTTCGCGGGAGTGACAGTGGTGTTGCTACCACTCAAACCGCAATCCCACCAGTGGAAAAGCCTCGCCCTCCTCTACTTCATTCTTACCCGAGCGCTCATTAAATTCCGCGCTGCTGGGATTTTCGGCCTCTAGGAGGTTGATGACGTCGATAAAGGCAATCAAATCGACGCGGCCGATGCTGCGGCGGTAGTCCGCGCGAAAATTCAGGGAGCTGTAGCTGCTGTAACGTCCGGTATTTTTCGCGACGGTTTCCCGTGAATAACGCAGTGGCTCTCCATCGCCCAAAACATTTTCATAAATCACATAGTCATCTCGGGGTTTGCCGGATGCCCATTTCCAGCGCGCGGATAATTTCCAGCGCTGATTGATTTCCCAAACGCCGCCGATGCTCACAGCGTGAGGCCGGTTGTATTCGGCGAATTCATAAGGTTCACCGACGCGATCGCGGGTTCGGGCGTGGTTGTAGGAATATTTGAAATCGGCGGACCAGCCATTGTTGAACTGCCGCGTGAGCGCGGTATCTACGCCATAAGATCTACCATCGCCGCCGTTGCTGTAGGTTTGATTAACCCGATCACCTTCCGTCACTAAGTTACTGAGTTCCTGGTAATAGGGCTCGACGAAAAGATTCAAGGTGTCGTTGATGCGATAGACGAAGCCAATGCCGAACTGGTCCACCACCTCATTTTCCAAGCCATTATTTGTGTCATCCGCTGCGCGATCTTCTATGCGCGGCGCCTGGTAATAGCGACCGAGGGTGGCGGTGATGCGCAGATCGTTGGTCGCCAACCAAGTGGCACCAGCTCTGGGAGACCATAAATTTTCTTGCGAAAAATTATCGCGGTCATAACGGACGCCGGTGCGAAAACTCCAATCACTGACGGAAAATTCCTGATCCAAATAAAGCGTGTAATTCACTTCAGATTGTTTATAGAAACTATTCAGTGATTCAGGCGTAAGTTCTATATAGCGCTGCTCGGGATCGGGGCGGAAGTCGTCGCTATCGTAGGTGTAGATAATCCAGTTTTCCGAAAGATCGCTCTGGTAATGCAAATCCAATTGCGTAATTCGCCAGCCTGTAGACAGGCGACCGAGCGCATTGTCGGTGAAAAAATCCAGTTGCCAGCCAACCTCCTGCTCCTCCGCGCGGATATTGAGCAGATTTTCCCGCGCGGGAATTTGGTCAGCAGGAGTATCCAAAGGAACCTGATCCGGATAAGCCTCCCCGATGCGAGTTCGCGCATCGAAATTGCGGAAATAAATCTGGTTAACCAATTCAGAATTTCGATCTATAAGACGCGACCAAGTGAGTCCAAGGAGCGAGTTGTCCGACTTATTGCGCGAGAGTTCCACGTCGGTGAAATTGCCCGGTTCGTCTTCGTCGGACGCGAGTACATTGTCCATATCGCGGGTGTCCTCCTCGGGGGCGTAAATGGCGAGGAACTGGACCTTGTCCTGTGACGACACTTGCGTCGATGTTTTGAGGATCACGTCGGTCAATTTAGGAGTGCCTTCATCTTCGAGCCCTATGGCCTCAAACAACGGACCAAAGTTGTAGGTACGCGCTGACAGCAACAAGGACGTATCGTCATGGAAGCGACTCGGCCCGTCATAACCCAGTTCTATACCAGCCAAATCCAACCGCGCGGAATAGGACGCGCTGTCCGGATTGCCTTCAGCCACCTCCAACTTGAGCAGCGAGCCCGCCTTGCCGCCGTATGCCGAACTCCAGCCGCCGGGTTGGAATTCCGCCGAGCCGATGACATTGGGGGCAAATACGGAATAGCGGCCACCGCCCTCGACTTCCTCCTCATTGCCAAAGGTCTCGGCGAAGTGCACGAGCTTCTCGAAAGGAATCCCATCGACCAAGACCAGATTGTCCCGCGGCCCCGCGCCACGCACGGTAAAGCTTGTGAACTCCCCATCGGAAAACACCCCAGGCAGACCGTCCAACGCCCGCAGTACATCGCCACCGCTTCCAGCCGCACTGCGCAGTTGCTCCCGATCCACCAAACTCGTGCCCACCGAACTCAGCAAATCTGCGCCTATGGCCGTGCCCAGAACCACCACCTCTTCGACGTTCTGCCGCTGGACGAATAGGTCCACCCGCAAACTGGTGGTTTTGCCGTCCACCACCCGCACACTTGGCAAGCGCGCCGTTTGATAGCCGGGGCGGCTGATCAGAATTTCATAGAGGCCGGGAATTAAACCTTCCGAATGGGCTTGGCCGTTATCTGCCGCGTTAAGGTTTTGCGTTGCGCCTTGGCGCGGAATCACAGTCACCTTTGCACCTGACACAGGCCGTTGGGTTTGCGCATCCACAATCTGAAGACGAACTTTGCCATCGTCCGCATAGGCGTATGGCAATACAACCATCACCAATAACATCAACCCGACTTGCCAAACGAATCTGCGCATATCCCTGGCCCCTGAGATGAAAGGAAGCCCACTATAAGCCGCTAAATTTCAGGTAACTTCCGTGCGTGCACCAACGGTTGCTATTTTTCAGGTTTGTCGTTTTGCCATTGATGAAAAAAACCGACCACTCATCCTCTCCCTCCGCCGTCACGGGAATCTCAAAAATCCCCTTCTATACTCAAAACTGTTCGGGACCGATTGGCCGTTCCCGAGGCTCCCCACGCAGTAGGAAGGATGAAATGCCATGGGCACACCCATCGATCAGTATTTGAATATTCTTGCCAAAAAAGACGGCTCCGACCTCTACCTCAGCACTGGCGCGCCGCCCTGTGCCAAATTCCAGGGAGTGCTCAAGCCCCTGACGCAGGAGCCCTACAAACCTGGGCAGATCGAGCAGATCGCCATGGAAATCATGGATGGCGAGCAGCGCGAAATCTTCGCCAAAGAACTGGAAATGAACCTGGCGATCACCATCCAGGGCGTAGGGCGCTTCCGTATCAATATCTTTAAGCAGCGCAACGAAGTCGCCATTGTTGCGCGCAATATCAACACCGAAATCCCCAAATTCGAAAACCTCGGTCTTCCTGAAGTATTGAAAGACCTAGTGATGAACAAACGCGGTCTGATCCTCTTCGTCGGCGGAACCGGTTCGGGCAAATCCACCTCTCTTGCCGCCTTGATTGACCACCGCAACAGCACCTCGGGCGGTCACATCATCACCATCGAAGACCCAGTGGAGTACGTCCACAAACACAAGAAAAGCATCATCAACCAGCGCGAAGTCGGCGTGGACACCCGCTCATTCAAGAATGCGCTGAAAAACACCCTGCGCCAGGCGCCGGACGTAATTCTGATCGGTGAGATCCGCGATCGGGAAACCATGGAACACGCGCTGGAATTTGCTGAAACCGGCCACCTCGCCATCTCTACCCTGCACGCCAACAACGCTAACCAAGCACTTGAGCGCATCATCAACCTCTTCCCGGACGAAAAACGCCCGCAGCTGTTGATGGGACTTTCGCAGAATATGCGCGGCATTGTCTCTCAGAGGCTTGTGCCTACCGTTGATGGCAAACGCTGTGCGGCGGTGGAAGTGTTGCTCGGGACCAAGACGATTCAGGAGTTGATCCTGAAAAACCGCCTTACCGAAATCAAAGAGATTATGGAAAAGTCGGAAAATCTGGGCATGCAAACCTTCGACGGAGCCCTGTTCAAACTCTTTATGGAGGGCAAGGTCAGCTACGACAACGCCATCGCCAACGCCGACTCCCCCAACAACCTCCGCCTGCGCATCAAATTGGCTCAAGGGGAAAGCCCTGCAGCCCCGGCGGGAGAACAAGCCGCAGAAAAAGTCAGCTTTGGTGAACTCAAGCTGGTGGTCGATGAACCGCCGGAGGAAGAATCCGAAGAGCAACAGAAACAACGTCCCTTCTAAGGCACTCGAGCCGCAACTTCGTCGAAAAACACTCTAAATTCATACGCTTCGCTACGAAGCGTATGAATGCCTGCAATTCATTCTGTCGAACTGATCACCCGGTTACAGGTCCAAATCTTGCTTCCCTGAGCCCAAGACCGCGATTTGCCAACGCGTCGGCGGAATAGGCATCGGCAATGGCGGGTTTTGCAGCATACCTGTGCATTTGCAGTACAATAGTGTGAATTTTCTTCGGTTACATTGCCGAAAAAATTTACAACCGTTTGCACAATTAGCTCAGGCACGGGTAGTTCGATATTCACGGAATGGGTTCTTCACTGGAATTGAGACTACATAACGCCGCCAAATAACAACTCATAAGGAACAATAGAGACTATGGCTATGGAAGATGCAACGCTGATCAAACGAAGAAGCCAGGCTTTTGTTCTCCGGGCGCTAGCCGATGGCGAAGAATATATTTTGCAAGGGGAAATGCTGGTTGGACGGGAAGCGGATTGCGCAATTACGCTCAAGTCCGGCCATGTTTCCCGTTATCACGCCAAAATCAATGTGTCTCCCAACGGGGTGTATATCGAAGATCTGCACTCCACCAATGGTACTTTCGTCAACGGGCAGAAAATCAAAGGCCGAATTCGCTTGAGTGTCGGTGACGAAGTGGCATTTGACGACATCAGTTTTCGTCTGACATCTAATGATTCCGTCAGTACAACGGATACGCTCCTGTCGCCGCGGCGCCATGGGGCCTTGGACAGCCATCTGCAACCTGTCCCTAGCCGACCGGTTATTCCGCCAAAACCCCTGCGTCCTTCATTGGTTAGCAGTCGGCAAGAGCCTGAACTCGGCCGTCTGGATATCAGCAGTGTGGATGAATTATTGAATTCCACCCCGGCACCTACCGCAGTTATAGAAGACCTGCGGCCGCAGAAAACGGTGGCGGAACCACAGCCTGCTTACGCAACTTCCCTGGCGGAAGCCGAATCACCCGACGTCAATGACCGAACTCAGATGTTGTCGGCGGCGCAGCTGGACCGGTTTATCGAGCGCAGCCGGCTGGATCAGGATCTCAACGTCGGTTCCGGCCCGCGCCTGATCGTCATGACAGCGCCACTGCGCGGCAAGTTGTTCGAACTGCACGCGGCCAAACCAGTAACCAGCTGGCAGATAGGTCGCGACCCTCACGCCGAGATCTGCATTAACGACAAAACCATTTCCAACGATCACGCCCGTTTGACCAAAACCGCCGATGGCTATTTGCTCACCGCAACCCACGCGAAAAATGGCATTTTGATCAACGGCATCGCGAAAAACCGGGCCTATCTGGTGCACAACGACAAGATCCAGATAGGCAGGACGGAACTGGTCTTTAAAACTGACGAGACCGGAAATGAAAACAGCATTTCCGTGATTGTCGATCGGTCTGAAATGGACGGGGTTCGTATGCGGCGCTATTCCATAGGTATCACCTTGGTAGCCTTGGTGGTGCTGGTCTTTGCGCTGTTTGCAACCTCACGCTGATAACTGCCTTTCTCATGGTTTATTAAACGCCTGCCGGCTCTGCCTGCAGGCGCTTTTGTTTGCACTCGCCACTTTCCTCTGACTTGCCACCTTTCGCCACAATTGTTCCGCAGCTAGCCCTGTTTGATCCCCAGGTGCGTCCTGTTCCCTCGGTTTAATGATCACAACGGATGCGTTACGCAACCGCCATTTAAACCCAACTTTGAACACGCCGCTGCTTGAGCAGGCATTACAGGAGCTTCCCAATGAAAAACCTATTCACCATTTCCGGTCTTATCCTCGCCTCAGCCATTAGCCTCAATGCCCACGCTGCACGAACCCCAAATCAACAAGCCGCATTGGAAGGCGCTACGTTTACTGGTCTTACCATCGCCGGAACCGTAGCAGCAGGGCCGATTGGATTTTTGGTTGGAGCGCTGAGTGGCGCGTTTCTCGCCGACCAAAGTCGCCAGGCCAATCAGAATGAGTTGGCACTGCAGCGGGCGACTGAAGATCAAGTAAAACTGCAAGCCTTGTTGCAAGAAGAGCGCGCACGAGCTGGAGAATTGGAAGAACTCGCCACCGCGACTATGACATTCCAGATCTTGTTTGCCAGTGGCGATGACACATTGAGTGAATTGGATCTGCAGCGCGTAAAACAGCTTGCCGACCATTTGCGCGCCCACCCGGAATTACGCGTTACCCTGGACGGCCATGCGGATCCGCGCGGCACCGACGAATACAACAACGTGTTATCGCAAGAGCGCGCCAAGGCAGTGAAAGAAGCTTTGGAAAATTCCGGAATCGAGAGCAATCGCATCACCTATACCGGCCACGGCAATCGTTTTTCCAGCGCGGCCAAAGGCGATTTTGAAGCCTACCGGCAAGAGCGTCGCGTCGATATCACGGTCGAGCACCCCGCTCCCGCCTATACCGGCATCTGATTTCCTTGCGTTCAAACCCTCCTCGGAAGTTTGGCCCGCGCTGCGGGCCTTTTTTATGAGGCGCGGGTAAGAGAGCGCAACGCGTAGATGTCGTAACGAGAGGATTTGCCTTCCAGGGTGTAATGTGGCTTTTGCCCACCGATCGGTGGAGCATGGCGGGGACGTTTGACCACCACCCGATAGATCGCCCGCTTGAGAGCGGCCTGCAGCAGGCGCTCATCATCCCGATCCTGACCTATCACCTCGTGAAAGGCCTGCATTTCTTTTTTCACTGCTGCGGATTTTTGCCGCTCAGGAAACATGGGATCCAAATAAATCACGTCTGCTACCGGATCATCCTGAGATTCCAGATAGGCAATGCTGTCACCCGGAAATAATTGCATACGCTGGAGAACTGCCGCCAATTCCTCATCCTGTTCTGCGGCAAACCGGCCAGCGCGGCGCAACCCGTCTTCCAAAAGCGCATAGGCTACGGGTGAGCGCTCCATCATGGTGACCGGGCAACCTAGGCACGCCAGCACAAAAGCATCACCACCCAAACCAGCGGTCGCATCAAAAACCTGAGGTTTTATTTGCGCCGTTATGCCGACCGCCTTGGCGATCATTTGGCCTTTACCACCGCCGTATAAACGCCTGTGCGCCGCGCCGCCCGCGCAAAAATCCACCTGAATACGCCCATGCTTGCGGTTGTCTGCCGCTTCCAAAAAAACACCTTCCGAGTGAAAGTGAATTCGATAGTGCGCATCTTCACTCATAATATTGAGCGGGATATTCAAAGCCTTGGCGCACCGGCTCGCGGCCTCTTGGGTGGCAGGATCTTCGGCAATAACGTCGATGGAGGAGTTCATGTCGGGAAAGGCCAAAAAAGGGTGAATCCTACGCAGATTTGCTGTTCCGGGAAATATATTCGCCCAGTTCTATTGACTCTGAGACCGCCAGCCCCCACCTTACCGGGATTCCATAGCTGGCCTGTTTATGTCGCGCGCGTCCAAGTTTTTCTCCTGCTGGTCCGTCAGTGGTGCGTTTGCACTGCTGCTGGCGCTGTGCGGGACCTTGTTAGCGGGACACAATACTTCTTCTCGTCACGGCCTGTCATTGCAAGCCACTCCGCGCGCAGGTGCGGAAATTCCGTTGCCTGCCTTCAAGGCGTATCCGAAGGACGTCAACCGCGAGACCGATCACCGCTGGCGCCATCTGGACGACTCATCCACCGATCTGGACCCACCACAGCTCTGCGTTTCGCCCTTCTGGAGTTATGACTCAACTCTCAATATCGGCCTTATCGATTGGCCCGATCAGGCTCAACTGACTCCTTCCAGAGGCCACCAACCTCAAGTCCCCCGCGCTCCTCCCGTCGCCTAACCTCCACCACTTCCACATTTACCGCCGCTAGCGGCTCAGCGAACCCATCGCCTGCACCCGATGCTTTTTGATGTGCTGTTCGCGCATAACAACACGAGGTTATTCATGCGCTCTCTTTCCACTCGAGCTGTGGTGTACAGCTTTTTTATTCTGTTGGGCCTGCTCAGTGCACTGCCCAATGTATTGCCCGAACATGTTTTGCAAAAACTGCCTTCCTGGTATTCCAGTAATACTCTGACCCTCGGCCTCGACCTGCGCGGCGGCTCTCACCTGTTGATGGAGGTGGATACGCAAAACCTGCTGGCGGAAAAGAATCAGGATCTCGCCGACCAGATCAGTGCCAAATTGCGTGAGCTGCGCATTTTTCACAGCCGACCGGAAGTCAGACGCGGTGAAATCCATATCACCCCCACCAATCCAGCCGATCTGGAAAAGGTGCGCGAAGCCATTCGCCCGCTTTTGGACGGCCTCGCCAACGGCACGCGCGGTTATCGGGTGGAAGTGGGCTCACAATCCCTGAGCATCAGCGCCAGCAAAGAATTTTCCGAGTCCGTCCGCAAGGATGCAGTGGAGCGCAGCCTTGAGGTGGTACGCCGCCGCCTGAATGAGACTGGTTTGGTCGACCCGACCATCACCCGCCAGGGTGAGGACGGGGTGTTGGTCCAGTTACCCGGGGTGGATGATCCCGCCTATATCCGCCAGTTGCTCGGCACCACCGCCAAAATGACGTTCCATCTGGTGGCGGACGGCAGCTCACAAGGGCAAACCCGCGTTATCACAGTGCCCGGCGACGGACCTAACGAGCGTTACCAGCTGGAAGCGCGCGTAGCATTGGAAGGCCGGCATATCAGCGACGCCCAGCTCGGTTTTCATCCGGATACGCGCGAGCCCGTGGTCAACTTCCGCCTCGACAGTGAAGGCGCGCGCCGGTTTGCCGACATCACCACCAAAAATATCGGCCGCCCGTTTGCCATAGTGCTAGACGGCAAGGTCATCACCGCGCCGGTGATCCGCAGTGCCATTACCGGCGGCAGCGGCGAAATCAGCGGCAACTTCACCTCCGCCAGCGCCAATGATCTCGCGCTTCTATTGCGCGCCGGTGCCCTGCCCGCGCCTCTCAAAGTGATTGAAGAACGCACCGTCGGGCCAGACCTGGGCAGCGACTCCATCTCCATGGGCATCACTACCGGCGTCATAGGCGCGCTGCTGGTGTTCGTGTTTATGGTGGTGATCTACGGCCGTTGGGGGTTGATTGCCTGCACCGGATTGGCCATCAACATCGGCCTGGTGTTCGGCATTCTGACCCTGTTCGGCGCGACCCTGACCCTGCCGGGCATTGCCGGTTTTATCCTGAGTATCGGCATGGCGGTGGATGCGAACATCCTGATCAACGAACGCATCCGCGAAGAATCCCTTAATGGCAATTCTGCCTATGCGGCGCTCGACGCCGGTTTCAAACGCGCTTACAGCACCATTCTCGATTCCAATATCACGTCGCTGATCGCTATCAGCTTGTTGTTCCTGTTTGGCAGCGGCCCGGTGCGGGGATTTGCGGTCACTATGGCGGTGGGATTGATCATCTCCATGTTCACAGCGATTGCGGTAACGCGTTTGCTGATGGAATGGCGCGTTCGCAAACTGTCCGGCGATACGCTGAATATCTCGACCATCAAGGCTCTGGATAGACTGAGCAACCGCACCATCAACTTTATGCGCGGGCGCTATATCGGCCTCGCCGTATCCATCGTCTTATCGGTTGCCTCGGCAATTTTGTTTGTCGCACCCGGCATGAATTACGGCATCGACTTTACCGGCGGCAGTGTTATCGAAGTTCGCGCTCCAGGTACTTCAGTGGAAACCTTGCGCGATAGTTTGCGCCAGCAGAATTTCGCCAGTGCGGCGATTCAGGAGTTTGGCGAAACCGGTAGCTATTTGATTCGCCTACCCAGCCAGAGTGCCGAACAAGTCGCCAGTGGCGCGCCCGTGGAAGATCTGAAAACTGCAGTGCGAAGCGTCAGCCCGGATGCGGAATTTCCCCGCGTCGAAGTCGTTGGCCCGAAAGTCAGCGGCAACTTCAGCGATGCGACGATTCTCGCCATAGTGATCGCCGGCCTCGGCATGCTGGTTTACCTATGGATTCGTTTTGAATCTCATTTTGCAATCGGCGCAACCCTCACCCTGGCCTTGGACATGACCAAAACCATTGGCTTCTTTGTGCTGGCGGGCGTGGAGTTTAATCTGACTGCGGTCGCGGCATTGCTCGCGCTGATTGGTTACTCGGTGAACGACAAGGTGGTCGTCTTCGACCGCATGAGGGAGTTTCTGCGACAGTCTCCCGATAAACCCTTGGCGGAAGTGTTGAACGAGAGCATTACGTCGACCCTGACGCGCACCATCTTCACCTCGGTCACAACTTTCCTCGCCATTTCACCCATGGCGATTGCCGGTGGTGATGCAGTGGCGAGCTTCGCCCTGCCTATGCTCTTCGGTATAGTCGTCGGCACCAGTTCGTCTATCTTTATCGCTGCGCCTATAGTTCTGCTGCTCGGCGAACGGAGAATTCGCAAAGGCTTGTCACAATTGCGCCCCAGCGCCGAAGAGCTGCGTCAGCAACTCGATGAAATGCCATAACTAAAACACAATTAGGAGTTCGTTATGTTCGAATGGCTTAGCAACCCGGAAGCCTGGATTGCTTTGGCGACGCTAACCGCGCTGGAGATCGTTCTCGGCATCGACAACATCATCTTTATCTCCATCCTGGTCGGACGTCTGCCCGCGCGCCAGCGCAATGTGGCGCGCCGACTGGGTTTGGCGCTCGCCATGCTCACCCGCCTCGCCCTGCTGTTTTCGCTGGCATGGGTGATGGGCCTGACGGACCCCTGGTTTACTGTGCTGGGAGAGGAGATTTCCGGGCGCGATATCATTTTGATCGGCGGGGGTTTGTTCCTGCTGGCCAAAGCGACCCACGAGATCCACAACAGCCTTGAAGGCGCTGAAGAGTCAGAACGCCCTATCGGGGCATCCAACATGCTGATGATTCTGGTGCAGATTGCGATTTTAGATATCGTCTTTTCGCTGGATTCGGTGATCACAGCCGTGGGCTTGGCAGACGACGTGATGGTGATGGCAATCGCCATAGTGCTGGCGGTCGGGGTTATGCTATTTGCCGCTCGGCCGATCGGCGACTTTGTGGAATCTCACCCCACTGTGAAGATACTCGCCCTGTCATTCCTGGTGATGGTCGGTCTGACGCTGATGGTCGAAGGTTTCGATGTCCATGTTCCGAAGGGTTATATCTACTTCGCGATGGCGTTTTCTCTGGGAGTCGAAATGCTCAATTTGCGCCTGCGCAAAAAACGAGATCCCATCCAACTGCACAAACCGCAGGACGAGTAAGTCCGGACTCCGCCGTTGGCATCAACCGGCGGCGGAGACCCTTGCTGCATCGTCAGTAAATCCCTCTTCATGTGACGGCTGATCGTGTATTTGTTGATAGCTCAGGCAGGCGCGCAGTCGTTTGATTTGCACCGACACGTCGCGGTAGCGCCAACGGCGTCGACGCAGATGTTTGAATACCCTTAAGGCATTGGCGAAATCCCCGATCAATTCATAGCGCTGTCCAAGTTGATACAGGGCGTCGAGCGTCTCGGGAGTACTGCGGCAAGGGCGCAGATGCCTCCAGGTGTCCTCTAACCTGCCTTCCGCTAAGGCGATGGAGGCAAGTGCTCGGCTGGCCGCATCGGCTCGTTCAAACAGGTTAAGCCACAATTTTTTCTTTAAGCGCCAGAGCAACATCACCGGCAAACCAACCGCGATAAACAGCCAAACATCGCCGCAGGGCAACCAATAACCGAACAGCGATTGCCCGACCAACTGCCCTCCCGCCAGCGCCAACAATGCAGTTGCGGAAATGCCGATGCCCCATTTCAAGGACCAGAGAGGGACAAGCAGAACCAGAAAAACCGCTGCTCCCACCATCAGCGCTTTTTGTACAACTGGCCACCATACAGGTTCTACCAGAAAGGCCCCATCTCCCAAGGAAGCGATCATCTGGGCAGACTGCTCTAATACAGGGCTGCTGTCTCGCCCCACCAGTATCCATCCGGTCAGTTTTTCACCCCCCAACACAGCACTGAGGGCCACTTGCCGCATCGAGGCGCGAATTCCGGAAAAAGCACCGTAAAGTGGGGTGATTTCCGCTTTGACGGAGGTAGCAATTTCCTCAATGCCAAAGGCGAATCCCCGATCGCGCCGCCAGCTCAAGACCTGCTCTGGCCCGCTCTCAGGTGGCGGAAGGTGTTGACTTGCGGCCCAAAACTGCAAAGGAAACATAGGTACAACCTGGTCATCTTCCAATGAAGCCAAGCGTCTGGATGGGCTGGGTGCGCTATCGATAGGAAAATATTGAAGCTCGGGGCTGATTACCGTCTCCGGCAAAGGAGCTGGCCACGGCCAAAGCCAATCGCGCAACGCCTGTGGATACCGGGTAAATCCATCTTCCACCACGATTCCATGCTCGTGCGAGCTTTGATCCATAAGCCCGAGAACTGTACTCGGCGCAGTCAAAGCGGTCAGTAGTTTCTCTCGCCGGGCAAGCAAATCCTGCACATCCGTATAGTGAACGTCGCGGGCCTTCCGTCCCCGTTGAATCTCGCCTAACAACTCTTCTGCCGCTGGCTGCGCCAGCGTCAGCGGGCGCTCCAACACCAATCCCAAAATGGCGGATTCGTCCTTTTTATCGAACAACTGCTCCAGCTGCACTGAGCCCGACAGATCCACTAACCAGTGGTCATATTCTTCATCAGGGACATGGATAACGGTAAGTTGGGTTTTCGGCGTCGGCAGTTCGCTCATCGCCAGGCCCAAACGAAAGATATGGGTTTGGATCTGATCCTGAGCGTGCAAAAAAGCAGCAGGTAAACGGTCGCTGACCAGCAGCCATACGGCCACCAGCAACATCGCGGTGCGTAAACTGAATATGAAAAAAATAAGCTGCGTCAGTCGTTGCACAAGTTGGTCCAAGCGAGTTTGGGGCCACACTCTATTTCTAGAACATGGTTAAAACAACCGCCCGACCAATGCTCTTACAAATATGATCTAGGAATGGTGATGAGTGTCTAGGATTGAGAATAAGACTAGATGACGCGCCCTCTAGCAGCGCGCGTCACCCTTGACGGAAATGGTTTTTACCGAAGCGTTGGCGGACGGAAATTCTTTCAACATGGCCGTTAGCATCTCGTCGAATACGACAGACAGTACCCCGCAGCGACCTTGGCTCGCGCCGGATACCTCATACACGCGCTCCCCGTCCGGCTCGTTGCGCTCGATAACTAGTTGGACATGGCGGAGGAATTCCTGCCGGCGGTCATCATCGACAAACACGACATTGGTACCGAAATAACGCGAACGACCAAAACCCCATCCCGTGGTAAATAAGGGACCGCGGCGACCGGCTTCGACCGGCTCTACACCGTAATCCAATACAGCGACAAATTGCGCGGCCTTCGGGTCAGAGGTAACGGTGTAACCGAGATTGGATAAGGCGGTTTCGACCTGTCCCCGGTACCAGGCGAATTCCAAGGAGCGATTGATCTGCGGGTCGCTGGCCTGGACAGTCACCGATCCGCTTGCCGGCATGTCGCCGGGAGTCCTGAAGGTATTTACTCGGGTACTGACTGTGCTCGCGCAACCGCCAAGAATCAGAACCGCCACAAGAACCAGTGCAGAACGGAGCTTTGCGGCAACGCCGTTGCAAAAATTCACCAATCCAGCTCGCCAAGAAATGATCAACGATCCCAACGCCATAAACAGCCTCTTATAGATTGGCCAACTTTTTGTTTTGTCACGCCAACATCGCTTATGTGGAAATAGTTGTGGAATTAGTATTTGCCCCGGAGGGTTTCCACTAGCTCGTGGAATTTGACTTTATTGGGCTGGTTTAGGTCCATCAAAATCTGATGAGCTTCGAGGACTTTCGCTTTTATGGCAGCTTCGTCTTCCAGATTCTCCGGCAGCGGCTGCGTACCGCTAAAGGGCAGATCTGTGTCTGAAACCAATTCGAAGATATCTTCAAATCCCATCGAGATCAGAAGACGCTGAATGCTTGGGTTTGATGCGACCACTATAGGATTGCCGTGGCCGAGATCGCGCGAACCGATGGAAATCTTCGCCATCAGACCAAGGGTGGTACTGTCGATGCCTTCTGCTTCGCGCAAATCGAACACCACAGTTTTAAAGTTCTCCTCGCCAAACATGGTGGAGATGAACTGGTCGAACGAAATACAAAGCGTGAGGCGGACATCGCCCACCAACTTAATCACGTAGGTTCCGTCGTGTTCCGCGACGTAAATGTGACCGGAACTCATGTTACATCACCTGCCTTAAGGGTGAGGACGGCTATGTCGTCGGGCATGTCTCGTATCTTATCGAGTCCCAAGCCCGACCAGATGCCTTCCAAATCACCGGGGCTGTTTTTCATCAAGTCTAGCAGGCACTGTTCCTTGCCTATTAAATCGAGGGGCGGCAGCACTTCCAGAATGCCGTCCGAAAACACCGTTAACGAAAACTTCTCGGGCAGCGTGGCATGAAACACTTTCCAGGTTGCATCTTTAAAAATCCCCACCGGCTTGCCTTTACCCGGCAGGAACGTCGCCTCTCCATCGACCACCAGAACCGGCAGCGGGAGATGGCCTCCCAACACGTAACGCATTTCCCGGGTTTCGGTATCGAGAATGCCGACAAAACAGGTCAGATGGCAGCCGAATTTGGAGCGCATCAGTTCCTGGTTGATCATCGACAGCCATTCCGCCGCATCAATTTGAAAGTCATCCTGCGGTTGAAAAACGCGGCGTTCGCGAATGATGCGCCTAACGAGCTGTTTTAGCCAGACGGTCACAAAGGCGGATGAAGCGCCATGACCCGAGATATCCGTGAGATAAAAGGACAAATACCGGTTATTTATCAAACCGTAATCAATAAAATCGCCGCTTAAATACAAAGAGGGGACAATTTTGTGCGCGACTGTGATATTGCCGTATTGCACGGGCGTTGGTGGTAACAGGTTAATTTGCACCTGCCGCCCCGCCTGTTGATCGCGCTCCAGAACCCGCACGTATTCACGCATTTCGCGGTTGGCTTTTTCCAGATCGCGGCGATATCGCTGATTCTCGCGCTGCAGATCTAGTACGGATAAGGCCTTGTTGATCGAATGTGTTAACACTTCCATGTCGACGAGAGGTTTTATCAAATAATCCGCCGCGCCTAAACGCAGCGCTTCCACTACATCCGACACCATTCCCAGTCCAGAAATCACTATCACGGGTGTGTCGGGATCAATTTGTTTGACGGCTCGCATCAATGACAAACCATCGAGATCCGGCATACGCAGATCAGTCAGAACAAGATCGGGTTTATTTTTACGAAACCAAGCAATACCGGAGTGACCGTCGGACTCTTCATGAACCCTGAATCCGCTATCTTCCAGATAGGCCACTATGCTTTGACGGACCAGACTATCGTCGTCGATTACCAGAAGCTGGCGGCCCCGCTCAGTCATCTCTCACCCGCTTTTTTGGATTAATTATTAGAAAGTAATTTGCTGGAGCGAAAAAACACTAACCTAAACACTAACCCGTATATGAGTACTGTGCAACCGCTGCGCTGAACGGGAAATTTTGTGGGCATTTTTGCGCAGGTGCCGCCAGCAAGGACGGCGCCATTATGTTATGCATACTTGGATTAAAAATCGTCGAAATCTTCCAGTTCTCCGCCGAAATCATCTTGGACTTGGCCATCCTGTACCAGATATTCGCGCCGCTGCAGGTAGGCTTCGCGGATAAATACGTATTTATCACCGGAAATCAACTTTTCGGCATCGAGCAAGGCAGCGCGAGACTGCAGAATATCCAGAGCTTTGGTGCCATAGAGGACGGTGTTGTCATCCACATAGCTGAATGGGTCCAGATACCAATCGACCGGCGATGCCACTGTGTCAGTCATGGTAGAAGGACCAAGGAAAGGAAGAATCACGTAAGGGCCACTGCTTACCCCCCAATAAGAAAGCGTCTGGCCAAAGGACTCGGGATCCTGCTTTGGCAAACCTGCGTAGCGAGCCACATCAAACAATCCGCCAAAACCCACGGTGGTATTCAGCAATAGACGCCCGGTGCTGTTACCGACCTTGCGCCACTTCCACTGCAGCATGTTATTCACCACATTGGAGACTTCGCCGAGGTTGCTGAAAAAATTTGAAACCCCGGTTTCAACCGGATCTGGCGTGACGAAGCGGTAGCCCTGTGCGACGGGTTTGAGAAAAAAACGGTCGAGGGTATCGTTGAACGCAAACATTTTGCGATTGAATCCTTCCCAAGGATCCTTAGGCGGTTCAATGGGTTCGCCATCCTGAGCGCTTTTGGGCGTGGATGCGCAGGCGCTCAGCAGCAAAACCGCCAGCACCCATACGAAACCTAGCCACTGCTTATTTACTACTCGAATCATCGCCTAATCCCCGTTGGCTATGCGAAAGCCAGGCATTTTATACGCATGCAGCCGGAAAACCTATGAATCCGCATCGCCTGTCTAACAGAACTTCCTATCGCCTCGCGACCCGCATAAGCTATGCGGCCGATTTTTGCCTGAGGTTTTCCATGCACGAGCGCGACTGGCGTTTTTGTCTCGCCCCCATGATGGATTGGAGTGACCGTCACTGCCGCTATTTCTGGCGGCTGTTATCCAAGCGAGCCCGTTTGTACACCGAGATGGTGACCACCGGTGCGATTCTGCGCGGCGACCGGGACCGCTTTTTGCGCTTTAATCCGGAAGAGCAACCTGTCGCCCTACAACTCGGCGGCAACGATCCTAAAGCCCTGGCGGAATGCGCGCGCATTGCGGAGGACTACGGCTACGACGAGGTAAACCTCAACTGCGGCTGCCCCAGCGACCGCGTACAGGAAGGCCGCATCGGTGCCTGTTTGATGACGGAGCCACAAACCGTTGCCGACTGTATCGCCGCTATGCGGGAAGCCGTGAACATACCGGTGACCGTCAAACACCGCACCGGGGTCGATGATCACGACAGCGAAGAACACCTTCACCACTTCGTCAGCACCATTGCCCAAACCGGCTGCAACGTTTTTATCGTGCACGCCCGCAAAGCCTGGCTGCAGGGATTAAGTCCCAAAGAAAACCGTGAAATTCCACCGCTGCTGTACGACCGGGTTTTTGCCCTGAAACAGCGTTTTCCCCATCTCACCGTTGTGATCAACGGCGGCATTACCAACTTGACCACCTGTCACGACCTTTTAGAACACGTGGATGGCGTAATGCTGGGCCGCGAGGCTTATCACAATCCGTTTGTATTGGCCGATGTGGATAGAGAGATCTATGGCGAAAATGCCGAGTCGCTGACCCGTGACCAGGTTTTGGAAGCATTTATTCCTTATTGTGAGAACCAGATTCGCCAGGGTGCGAGGTTGAATCATATGACGAGGCATATTCTCGGTCTCTACGCCGGCCAGCCCGGCGGAAAATACTTCCGCCGTTTTCTCAGCGAAAACGCAACGCGCGCCGGAGCGCCCGCGAGCCTGCTGCACGAAGCACAAAAGTATATGAACTCTGCGGGAAGCCGACTTGTCTAGAGAACTCTGCCGGGCGGATAATGACCGGCTTTATACAGGGGGTGCTATGACCAACAAACTTGAACAATTGAAATCCTATTCCGACGTTGTAGCCGACACTGGCGACATCGAGGCTATCCGTCGTTATAAACCGCTCGACGCAACAACCAACCCTTCCCTGCTGTTTAAAGCCGCACAAATGCCCCAGTACGCGCCGCTTGTGCAAGAAGCTTTGGGCAGCACTTCCTCCATCGCCGCCGCAGCCGACAAACTGGCCGTTGCGATCGGCTGTGAAATTCTGAAAATCGTGCCCGGCAAGGTGTCCACTGAAGTTGACGCGCGCCTGTCCTTCGATACCCAAGCTTCTATCGCCAAAGCGCATCACTTGATCGAACTCTACGAAGCAGCTGGCATTAGCAAAGATCGCGTGCTGATCAAAGTTGCCTCCACCTGGGAAGGTATCCGCGCGGCCGAACAACTGGAAAAAGAAGGCATCAACTGCAACCTGACTCTGCTGTTCAGCTTCAACCAGGCCGCTGCCTGTGCGGACGCAGGGGTATTCCTGATCTCGCCTTTCGTCGGCCGCATTCTCGACTGGTACAAAGCCAATACCGACAAAAAAGAGTACACACCTTTTGAAGATCCAGGCGTACAGTCTGTTACCCGCATCTACAACTACTACAAGCAACACGGCTACAAAACCGTTGTTATGGGCGCAAGCTTCCGTAACACCGGCGAAATCGAAGCCCTGGCCGGTTGTGACCGTCTGACCATCAGCCCGCAATTGTTGGGCGAACTGGAAGCAGACAGCGGTAAGCTCGAACGCGCTCTGAGCCCCGCCAATACAGGCGCTGCTATCGAAAAAATCAAAGAAAATGAAGCTCAGTTCCGTCTGACCTTGAACGACGATGCTATGGCCACTGAAAAACTGGCTCAAGGCATCCGCGGCTTTGTGGCAGATCAGATCAATCTGGAAAAATACCTGAGCAATTTCAATCGCTGATTGAAAAGACTCATCGGCAGGAAGCGCAGAACAGCAAGGACGCTGTTTCATCAATCATCACGATTATCGATTGCAGTACCGCGAAAACTCCACCATACGAAGACGTCTCGTCCCCCGGAGGTACCATGCTCGCGCGCATTCGCGACTTTTTCCAAACGCAACTTCAAGACGCCCCATCCCATCCTCTGGACGAAAATAAAAAGCGCTTAGCCTGTGCCGCTCTGTTAATTGAAGTTGCTGTGATCGACAGCGAGTTCGATAGCGAAGAGCTCGCCTCAGTTAAAGCCATATTGCACCGCGAATTCCAAGTGCCAGAAGCCGAATTAGACGAGCTGGTGACAATGGCGCAACACGAATGCTCCGAATCCACCTCCATGTACAGCTTCACCCAGCTGGTGAACCAGTACTGCAGTTTGGAAGAAAAATTCGATTTGATCGTCCATATGTGGCGCATTGCCTATGCCGATGGCGATCTAGACAAATACGAGGAATACATCATTCGCAAGGTCGCTGATCTGATCCATCTCGGCCACGGTGAATTTATCCGCGCAAAACACGCCGCGCGCTCAGGTCTTTGAGAGCCTATCGGCTCCTCGTGTGTCCAGCACTCTCTTCTCCGCCAGACTCCGCTGTCTCTGCTTCGTCCTTGCTCGCTTCCGTTCCGTACTATAGTTGTTCATAGAACTTGGTTAGTCATCGCCCGCTCGGGCGGGCCCCTTCGACACGGACTGGATTTATGGCTGTCTCTTCTTTTTTGCGCTCAATGCTCGGCAAACGAGGCAAGGTTGCCCAAGCGCCTCATGAAGCTACCCTTGAGGCTTTGGAGTTAGTCTCGCCCCTTATTGAAGAGTCCAGCAATTTGAGCCGCGCGGAAAGCGAGGAGCGTTTTTTTCAGTTTCTTTTCACGGGCAATCACAGTGAACCTTTGACCGCACAACAAAGACAGGCCATCGACTCCGTCATGCATGCTCTGGGCAAGAAAGAGTATCGCCTGAACGCGGTACCGCGCCTGCCGACGGTGATCCCCAAGCTGCTGCGCAGCCTGCGCGATCCCGACAGTTCGGTGAAGGACTATGTGGAGATAGTGAACAAAGATCCGGTGATGAGCGCGGCGGTTTTAAAACTGGCCAATAGCGTGTATTTCAACCCGACCGGAGGTTATATCGGCGATATCGAACGCGCTATCGTCAAACTGGGCATTGAGGGTTTGCGCTCAGTACTTTCTGCGGCGGTAATGCAGCCTATCATCCAGCGTGAATCGCCCTATTTTTCCCAAACCGGCCAACGCCTCTGGGCGCATTCGCTCAATACCGCGATTGCCTGTGAAATCATCGGCCACGCGCGCAGGCAAGAGCGGTTTAAGGCGTACATGCTGGGACTGGTGCACGATATCGGCAAAATCACTTTATTCAGTGAACTGTGCAAACAGTACAAGCTCAGTGCCGACGCCTCGCCAGGGCCGCAGGCGTTTGTTCCGGCCTTGCGCGAAGGGGCCACTCAGTTGAGCAGTCAAATTGCGCAAGACTGGCAATTGCCGGATGACCTGTGCATTGCCTTGCAGGAACAAGTCGATATAGCGCCAGGAAAGCAGGTAAGCGAACTCGGGCAACTGCTCTTTCAAGCCAATATTGTGTGCGAGGCTTACGCCGTCACCCCCAAAAACAAAATCACCGATTTGCAATTTCTGATCGGCGACTTCGCACTGCCGAAAAATCTGTTCACCCGCCTGGAAGAAGCTGCGCGCGCAATTTGATTAGGCAGTGGTAAACCATTTGCTTAGCGCAGCGGTAAATTAATAGTAGAGCGCGCAAACGCAGTTTTATCGGATACTGCATCGCGTAAAACCGGCGACAGTTGCTCCATGACTTTCTCCGCCGTCGCTCGGTAGGACGTCAACTTGCCACCGTAAATGGCCACATAAGCACCACCGGCATCACTCACAAACAGTGTTTCGCGCGAGCGTTTATTGGCGATGCGATTATCCTTGGGGAGCACCCGCACACCAGCAAAAACTTCCGTTACATCCGCGGCGGTTTGCTTCGATTGCGGGAAATAGTGGTTGTAAACATTCAGCAAATAATCAATTTCCGCTTGTGTCGCCTGAGCCTTGGGACTGTCGACAATCAATTCCGTGGTACCAACCATGGTCATACCGCGCCAGGGCAGAACAAATACCGCGCGCCCATCTGCAGCTTCCACATAAAAACAACCAGCGCCGCTCGGCTGCTTCAGAACTATATGAACACCTTGCACCCAATCAACATCCTGCTGTTGAAATCCACCTATTTTGGCGACTTCATTGGCCCAAGGGCCCGCCGCATTGACTAAGGCGCGACTGGTGACTTCGCTGCCATCGTTCAAGCGCAAACGAAATTCACCAGCGTATTCCATCTGGTCGCACCAAGTGTTGAAGCGAACTTCGGCACCGAGTGAGCGCGCCGATTCCAACACGGCTCGCGTCAAGGCCTGATCATCCGTTTGCGCGTCGGTATAGCGAAAAACGGCCAATAGATCTTGTTGCCGTATGTCCAAGCTCGCACGCTGCTCAAGCGATAAGCGCTCTATCGCATGCTCCTTCGCCCAGCCGGCCAGCATGTGATAACAACACAGCCCCAAATGGACCCACCAGGGACTGCGACTGCTTTGGCGGTAGACGGGAATATAAAAATCACTGCGCCGGACGAGATGGGGGGCATTGCGCAGCAAGTAGCGCTGCTCGCGCAGACATTCATAGACTAGGCGGAATTGCCCCGTTTCCAGGTAGCGCAAACCGCCGTGGATCAGCTTCGAGCTGGCGCGTGAGGTTTCCATGCCTGCCGCCTCCCGCCGCTCTAACACCAGAACCGACAAGCCTTTCGCCGCCGCTGCTTGAGCCACGCCGGCACCGTGAATGCCAGCACCAATAACTACCAAGTCGAACTTCTTCAATTGCGTCATTCTTTATTGCCCGGCCGACATTTGCAGCATGGCGCCTATATTCCAGGTCTCGATCCAATAGATTCCGCGCTGCAAACACGCCTGCGTATTAGCCTCATCCACCACGTCGTAGACAAACCACTGCCACGGCCCTGCCCAGGGTTTTTCCGGCAGCGGCGGCAGTTTGCGGATATTGCAGATCACAAATTCCACCGGATTGTCCTTGAGGCGCGCATAGGATTGATGATCGTAATTGGTCAACACCCAACCCACAGGGCACTGAAAGCGCTCCTGCGCCATGCGCAGCACCAGCAAGTCGAAGGAAATCAGCACGCAGTCCTGGTGAATCGGCGCAAGTGTCTGCCAGACCACATCGAGAAAAGCCGAGCGCGAAAATGTCTGAAAAACTTCGCTTTTGATTTCGACAAACAGCTTCACGCCCGGGTGTTTGCTCATCAGCTCAACCACCTGGGACAGATGCGCAATCGGGCAGGGAAAATAGCGTTCGCCCAGGCGGCGCGGCTCATGGGCGCTAAAAGTTTGCAGCTTCTGCAGCGGATAATCGCGCACATTGCCCGCGCGCCCAGTCATGCGGAACAGATCTTCGTCATGGAACAGCACCGGCTCGCCTTCCAAACTGGCCTGCAAGTCGATTTCGATCGCGCGCGCGCCGGCTTCTATGGCTTTTTCGATACCGAGCAAACTGTTTTCCGGATACAACTCGGGATAGCCTCTATGGCCTATCCAGGTGACAAGAGAGAGTCCCATACGTTTCCTGTGCCTCGGATTATTCGTTGATCTGGCTATGACCGCGCCAGCAAAAAGCCATCTATAGTGGAGGAAAAAAGCTACTGTGTTAATCAGCTTTAGGTACCATTCGCTCCGCTACACTTTTTAATGGGCTGCCTGCCTTACTCAGTTTAGGCCAGCTACAACCTGTCAGCTTTTGAGGAAAATACCTGTGAGTGACGAACACAACCCCAACCCAACTGTGACTCCCCTTGGCGTGGTGAAACTGGTTCTGGTGCTTTTTATCGGTGTGGGCGCCCTTCTGGCGGTACTGGCCGTATTCGGGGTTTTCGCCTGGCTATCCCTTTGGAAACTGCTGCTGAAGCTGGCATTGGTAGCAGCCATCATCACTGCGGCGACTCTACTGATCATCTGGTTGCTGAAGCCCAATAAATCCTGAGCATCCGATCTCGTTACCAATGACGACTGCCAGCGGGCGCAAGGCGCACTATAATGCCCGCCCGGCATTCCCATTGAGTAACGACGACCAACATGGCCCTGCAATATCTGATCGCCCACCGCCTGGTTAAACCCGCTCCCACAGAACCCTGCCAAACCCGCATACGCCCAAACGAATTGCGCCGCGACGGCAAAAGCGAGGATCTTTGCCGCGAGCTGAAAAACGCCTATATCCGCAAGGGCGGAAAATCCTACGGTGCTTTCAGTGACGACACCGCCAACTGTCCCCTGCCTGCATGGATTCGCGAATGGTTGGAAGAGCGTCTGACGTTTACATCTTTAAGCGAAAAAATCGCCCAACATTTAGGGATGCATTTCGACAAAAGCGAAACCCCTTTAAACAATATATTGCTGATATTTTTTGAGCGCATTGAGGCGGGCGACGCGCTGTATATTTTTCTGCTCGACCACACCTCCGGCCAATATTTCGACGGCGATTTGGAATTGTGCGATTCCTTGTATTTGGACACGCAAAATATTCGCCTTGCCGCAAAAATCAAAACCGCAGAATTTTTCTCCGGCGAGCAGCAAAATTATTTATCCCTGTTGAAATGGCGGGGAGAAAAAGAATTATCCGATGCCTTTGCTGAAGCCATTGGCTTGAGCAATAAAATCGATATCAGCGCGGACACAAGCGAGTTTCTCGACCTGGTCACCCATTACACCGCCGAATTACCGGAAGACGTCGCCCAACAAACTCGCCGCGCCGCCGTGGAATTCTGTTTGCAGCAGGATAAAGCGGGCTTGCCCGTGCAAATGACTGAGCTCGCCGAACACATCTCCGTCCCCGAACAACCCCACTTCACCCACTTCGTCCGCACCACCCAACCGGAAATGAAAAACGAGTGGATCCCGGACAAAACTCAACTCAAAAACTACGTCCGCATCAGCGGCCGTGATGAGCAGCTGAGCATGAGTTTTGCCTCTGCTTGTTTAGGGAGTACGGTGTTTTATGACGCAGATAGTGACAGTTTGACCATCAAGAATATTCCCACATCGTTGAAAGCCAAATTGATGGAGCACCTGGGGAAGAAATAGTCGCCTCATAATGAGGCGACATTCGCAAAATTTGGTCTACTTAGGTGCCTCGTCCGGCAAGCCTTAACTCATCCGCCCCACCGTGCTAAAGTCGCGCCCGCCAAGGGGCGCCCCTCGGATCAAGCTGTTATCAAGGACGCAAGGAGATTTATTTATGCCGATCGTATTACCCAAGAAAAACCTGGATTCTTCACCAACCACCTCTTTTAACCGCAGAGCATTCGCTTACCAAGCACTAATGGCCTCTACTTTAATCAGTGGTTTGTCCCTTTTTAGCTCGCAGGCTTTGGCTCAACAAGAAACACCCCGCACAAACGAGCCTCACAGCGGGGCGCGCTCTTATGCGGCAAGGATCAAGGTCGTCCCAAATATCAAATCAGGAGTCGATCGTTCAAAGTTCGACGTTTTTCCGACCTGCACATTGCGAGGAACAGTAAGAACTTGGGTATCACCTTGGGATAATAACCCTGCAATTGAAGGACAGGATTATGTATTCACTCAAAACGAATATTCGGTCCAGATTCAAGCGCGCAGGCTGGAAAATGGCGACATCACTTTTGGCGACATATACACCGAAGTGTTATTTGACATCCTCGCAGATGACGAGGTAGAGGCTCCCGAAATTGTCAGAATTGACAGTGGTGGTAATAGCTACGATATAACTTGTGATGCCGGGGTAGAAAGCCCTTACGCTCTTGGCAGTGCATATGGTGACTTTTTCATCCAGGATCCATCCACCCCGAAATTTAGTGCCACAACAATACCCGCGCGTCAAAAAAGCCTATCTTCACAGCTAAATAGTCTGCGCACTTTATCTCTACACAACTCTATTACTCGCGACCGCAGTATCGCCAAAGAAATTGACCGCGCACGTAAAAATAATTCGGGATTCCGCGCGAATAATCTGCAAGTTCGATTGCAAGATCAAAGTCTTCCCGTAGGAACTTTGCTCGGCGGTGGCGCAGGTGATTCGGCGGAATTTGGTCGCTGGGGCGCATTTGTGACGGGCAATGTGGATTTTGGTAAGCAGGAAAAAAATTCCGCTCTCGAATCCGATTTTCAAACCAATATGCTGATTGCGGGTGTGGACTATAAAGTTTCCAATAATGTTGTACTCGGCGCAGCCTTAACACATTCTGATACTAACGCCGGCGATGACAAAACGGCCAATACCGATTTCCGCCGTTATAGTCTCTCTCTGTTTGGCAGCCTTTATTCGCGCGACAAGTTTTATCTCGACGGCATGATCACTTACGGTACCAGCGCCTATGATCTGGACCGCCGTATTGTCCGTGATGCCGGAGGCTATGACACCAGCAGCGCCAAAACCGATGGCGATGAATTATCGGCATCTTTGGGAGCGGGTTATAACCTTCAGCATAACAATATAAATGCGCGGCTATTTACCTTTATTAATTACGTAGACACCAATATTGACGGCTATTCTGAAAATGTCAGCGGAAACTCTTCTGCCGCTGTCGTCGACGGCATGGATTTGCAATCCTTGATCGCAAATATCGGTGTGGAATTATCCTGGAATATCAACACCGGTGTCGGTGTATTTACCCCGATGTTGTCGATCGCTCATGAGCATCAATATGCCGACGACTCGGTCTATATCACTGGTCGTTTTGTCGGCGGTCTCGACGAAGGCAAATTTGCCTACACAGCACCCAACCGCGACGATAACTATCTGACTGCCCAGATTGGCGTAAATGCTGTGTTACCTAATGGTATTTCAGGTTTTATCTCCTATGACACATTTGTTGACCGCAAGGACTTTGGCTCCGGCCAATTGTCAGTCGGTGTGCGCTGGGAGTTTTAAACATTCTTGAACCGGCCGCACACGGACGTGCGGCATTTGCATTTACCGATAGTTAAACGTTATGGCCAAAGTCGTTTTGGTTTGGGAAATGGGTGCTGATCTGGGCCACGTCACTCGCCTGGATGCACTGGCGCGCCATCTTTGTGAGCGCGGGCACAGTGTCACTGCTATTTTTAGTGATCTGCGCGAAATCCAGCGCATTTATCCCCACCCGCATCTTCCTCCCTATCGGGTGTTGCAAGGACCATCCTGGATGGATCGTCGACTGAAACTGACCAGACCACCAGCCAGCCTTACTGAGGTGCTGCTTTCTGTAGGTTTTTATAAATCGGAAATCGTTACAGAAAAATTGCAGCAGTGGAAAGCACTCTTCGCCAGCCTGCAAGTGGACGCTATTCTTTTCGATTACGCTCCTGCGGCGCAGCTTGCCGCGCGCCAATACGCTTGGCATAAAATCAATCTCGGCGATCCCTTTTCCACGCCGCCTGTTCGGTCGCCGTTACCTTTATTCGATCTCAATGCAAAAGTCAGCGACGCTAATTTAATGATTTCAGACCAGCGTTTGGTTGATGTGGTCAATCAGGCGCTGCGGGAAGTGGAGCTTGCGGAAATTCGATATGCGTATGAATTGTCTTCCGCACACAAGACTTTTTTGCTTAGCATTCCAGAATTGGATCCTTTCGCTCACTTGCGTACATCAGAGCAGTATATCGGACTGCTCAAAACTCCAAGCATTGGCGGTCTAAATCTAAACTGGAATAACACTCCCACAAAAAAAGTGTTTGGCTATTTAAAGCCGATTTATCCTCATTTGAAACAATTTCTGCAGGCAATATCTAATCTCGGCATACAAGGTCGGTTTTTTATTCCCCACGCTCCGCAGGAATTAATAGATCAGTATCGGCAATCCAATATCGAAATCGTTACTAGGCCTTACGATATTTCTTCGGGCTTGGAACAATGCGATCTTGTCGTTTGCCACGGAGGTCATTCCACCCTGTTGCATAGTGTTTTAAATGGAATTCCTGCTCTGTTGATTCCGCTGCAGCAGGAACAGTTAAGTGTGACGCAAAAAGCTATGACCTGCGGGCTAGCCATGTGGCTCGGCCATGGGGTTTCGGATGAAGAACAGATTCGGGCTACAATCCAGATAGCCATGACTGATCCCCGCCTGCAACTCGCAACCGAAAATTGCGCGCGTCGGTGCCAACCCTACTTCACCAGCCCTGCTATGGAAACCATAGCCGACTATGTGGAATCGCTTTCATGAAAGTTGCTGTAATCACGCCATATCACAACCTGCACAGCCCTTATTTAAAAGACTGTATCGACAGTGTTAAGGCGCAAACTCATCAGGATCTGATTCACGTGATGGTAGGCGATGGCTGCTCACTTCCTCCGGAGCTTATCCACCCAAAACTGCACAATATTGCATTACCACATAGACTCAATAATTACGGTGATTCACCGCGCTCCATCGGTGTCGTCTACGCTTTTTCGCTAGGTGTCGATGCCGTGGCTTTTTTGGATTCCGACAACTGGTTTGCCGAAAATCATCTGGAAACCATGGTGCAACATTGCATTGCCACGCAGAGCGATGTGGTGACCTCACTGCGTTTTATTACCCATTTAAATGGCGAGGTTATGGGAATTTGCCCGGAGAGTGACGGCAAAATTTTTTGTGATACCAACTGTTTATTCGTCACACGCAAACTGGCAGAGGAAGCAGGTGTATGGTGGTTGATTCCGGACGATATGCATGTAATCGACGATAGGGTCATGTGGGATACATTGATTCACGCGACCGATCGCATTTCCTGTACCGGCGTTCCCAGCGCGTTTTACCGCTCGTCCTTTGAAGTCCACTACCGTATGTTCAATATCCCTACCCCGCCTGAAGCCAAGTTCGGTATGGATATTTACGCCTTGCATCCAACCATAGCCGCTTTGCAACAAAGGGCTGTGGCTCGCGCAAAAGAGCGTGCAAAACGTTAGCCCAAAGAACAAACACGAAAAAGACCAATCGCTCGTCCAAAGAAAAAGCCATCTGCACTCTCGTGCAGATGGCTTTTGCGTCTCAATGCGTCCGATAAATCAAACGTTATAAGTCGTAGACGCCGTATCCCCGCCGCGACCAGTCCAATTGGTGTGGAAAAATTCGCCGCGTGGACGGTCGATGCGTTCGTAGGTGTGGGCGCCGAAGAAGTCGCGTTGGGCTTGCAGCAAATTCGCTGGCAGGCGCGCGCTGCGGTAGCCGTCGAAATAGGTCAGCGCAGAGGTCAATGCCGGTGCGGAAACACCATTGACGATCGCTGCGGAAATTACACGACGCCATCCCGCTTGCGCGTTGGTGACCTTGTCGACGAAATATGGATCGACGAGCAAATTGGTCAACTCGGGATTGCGATCGAAGGCTTCTTTGATTTTGCCGAGGAACGCAGAACGGATAATGCAGCCGCCGCGCCACATCAAAGCTATGCCGCCGTAATTCAATTCCCAGTTGTATTCCTTCGCCGCCTCGCGCATCAGCACATAACCTTGGGCGTAGGACACGATTTTGGCGGCCAGCAGAGCGCCGCGCAGGTCTTCGATAAAGGCTTTTTTGTCGCCGGAGAATTGCGGGGTTGGGCCGTTGAGAACTTTGGACGCAGCAACGCGCTCGTCTTTTTGTGCTGACAAACAGCGGGCAAACACCGCTTCGCCGATCAGAGTCAGAGGCACACCCAATTCCAACGCGGATACACCAGTCCATTTGCCAGTGCCTTTTTGACCGGCGGTATCCAGAATTTTGTCGACCAGTGGCTCACCATCTTCTTTATAGGCCAGAATGTCGCGCGTAATTTCGATCAGATAGCTGTCCAGCTCACCTTCGTTCCACTCTTTGAACACTTCGTGCATTTCGCCTGCGGACATGCCGAGCAGATCTTTCATGATCTGGTAGGCTTCGCAGATCAGTTGCATATCACCGTATTCGATACCGTTGTGCACCATCTTCACAAAGTGGCCAGCACCATCGTCGCCGACCCAGTCACAACAGGGGGTGCCATCGTCCACCTTGGCGGCAATTGCCTGGAAGATCGGTTTGACCGCAGGCCATGCTTCTTTCGCGCCGCCGGGCATAATCGACGGGCCAGTCAAGGCGCCCTCTTCTCCACCGGATACACCTGTACCTATGTAGAGCAGACCTTTGGAGCGCAGGTAAGCGGTACGGCGGTTGGAGTCGGGGAAGTGTGTATTGCCACCGTCGATGATGATGTCGCCCGCTTCCAAATGCGGAATCAATTGTTCGATGACTTCGTCAACCGCTTTACCGGCTTTTACCATCAGCATGATTTTGCGCGGTTTTTCCAGAGAAGCGACCAGTTCGGCAAGAGACGTAGCGCCGCGAATGCTTTTTCCAGCAGCGCGCCCGGAGAGGAATTTTTCAACTTTTTCGACAGAGCGGTTGAACGCTGTTACGGTGAAGCCTTTATTGGCCATGTTCAACACGAGGTTTTCGCCCATAACGGCCAAGCCAATCAGGCCAATGTCGGAGAGTGGTTTCATATGCGGTTTGAATTCTGTTGTAGGTGAAATCGGAAGGTGGAAGCCCGGGAAAAACGGGCGGTTACCATACCACCAAACCCATCTGGATGGAATTGCCACTTCGGTCACAGGCCGCGCGAGACGCGGATTGCGCGGGAATCCGCCCGATAAAGACTCGCATACCGGGAAAAACGAACCCCGCAGAAGCAACCGGCTGGATTTAGAATGGCAGGCTGTTTATCCTACGCGCCCATCAAAATAAATAAGATCAAGTCTGGGGAGTAAAAAGTGCCAACCAATCAAACAGCGCCCAAAGGCGGCGGTCAGCCTTTGGATAGAACCGCCAAACTCAGCTGGGGTGAGAAAATTGGCTTTGGTCTTGGCGATGCCGGCTTCAACTTCTACTGGGCGATCATCGGCTCCTATCTGGTCTTCTTCTACACCGACGTATTCGGCATAAGCGCGGCAGCCGCCGCCACTATGGTGACCCTCACCAAAATCATCGATGCCATCACCGACCCCATTATGGGCGGCATTGCCGACCGCACTCAGACGCGCTGGGGCAAGTTCCGTCCTTATCTGATCTGGGGCGCGCTGCCGATGATGGGGGCCGGCATTCTCACCATGAGCACCCCCGATCTCAGCGACACAGGCAAACTGATCTGGGCCTACGCCACCTACTGCTTGCTGATGCTGTGCTACACCATCCTCAATATGCCCTATAACTCCCTGTCTGCGGTGTTGACCGCAGATACCCGTGAGCGCAGCAGCCTCAACAGCACGCGCTTTTTCTTCGCCTACTTCAGCAGCATTATCGTCGGCGCAGCCACACCGGAGCTGGCGGAATATTTTGGAGATGGCGACCGCTACAGCGCCAAAGGCTGGCAAATGACCATGGTGATTTATTCGGTTATCGCTTCTTGCCTGTTTTTGGTCACCTTTTTGTCCACCAAAGAGCGTGTGCAACCGCCGGCCAATCAGGAGAAAGCCAACCCACTCAGCGACCTCAAAGATTTATTTATCTGTCGTCCCTGGCTGATGCTGTTTGTGCTGGCGCTGGTGTTCATGGTCACCATGACTCTGCGCGGCAGCTCCGCCGCTTATTATTTCCGTTATTTCGTCGAGCGCCCCGACTTGCTCGGCAACTATATAGGTCTGCAAATGGCGGGATTGATGGTCGGCGCGCTGATCGCTTCTACCTTCACCCGCTTTATCGACAAGCGCAAATTGATGATGCTGTTGATGTGTGTAGTAGCAGCTTTGTCGGTGGTATTTACCTTTATTCCCAAGCCATCCCATTTAGGCGTGGTCGATACGCTTTATACCGACGCGAAAGTTTTAGATGCAGACAATCTTTTGGGCATCGAACATCGCGACGGTGATGTCTATCAATGGCTGCGCCACGACAAAATCTTCTGGATCATCAAAAAACGTGTGCCACTGGAAGAAACTGGGCCAATTCTGCAATTGGATAAATCCAAACCAGCGGTCATCAGCGTGATCGTCACCCGCGCCGACGGCACCACTAAAGACAGCGCCGATTTACCGAAAGAAATCGTTTGGATGTTTGCGCTCAATATCCTCATCAGTATCGCGCTCGGTTTTAAACCACCTATTACCTGGGCCATGTATGCGGACGTGGCGGATTACAACGAATGGAAAAACGGCCGCCGCGCAACCGGCATGACCTTCGCGGCTACGACCTTTTCGCAAAAATTGGGCAGCGCTGGTGGCTCGGCTTTGATGCTTTCGGTCCTTGCAGCCATGGGTTATCAGGCGGGACAAATGCAGGCCGGAGCGTCACTGAATTCGATTGTTTACATGCAAACTCTGGTACCGGGAATTTTCGCGTTGTTCACTGCAGCATCCTTGATTTTTTACAATCTCAGCGATGCCAAAGTGGAAATGATCCAGCGCGAATTGAAAGACCGACAGGCGAAAAGTGAATCGGCTTAAGCCCTGAGTTTGCTCATTAATTATGTTAAGGCGCTTTTAGAAAGCGCCTTTTTTCTAACACTGGGGTACTTCTATGTTGTTGCAAGCCCAAAATAACGGCGAACGATTTGAATTATTCAGCCCGACGGCTATGCCGCGCGCAGCGGGCTTTTTGTGGAACCGCCACATGATGATCCAGGTAAATTGCCGCGGTTTTACCGTCGCGCAATTTATGCAGCCCGAACCGGCCAAATACACCTTTGCGCCAAACCTGGAAGCCAAAACCTTTATGCAGCCGGAGCAGCCCTATTACGCGCATCATCCGGGCCGCTTTTGCTACATCAAAGACGAAGAAACCGGCGAAATTTTTTCTGCGCCCTATGAGCCGGTGCGCAAACAGTTGGATCACTTTAATTTTTCCGTCGGCAAAAGCGATATTCGCTGGACGGTCGAACACCTGGGCATTCGCGTCGAAATGGAATTGAGCCTGCCGACCGACGCCGTGGTGGAGCTGTGGCAGATCAAAGTCAGAAATATTTCCGGCAAGCCGCGCAAACTCAGCGTATATCCTTACACGCCTGTGGGTTATATGAGCTGGATGAACCAGTCAGCGGCCTATCGCGAGGATCTCGGCGGTGTGGTTGCCTGCTGTGTGACGCCTTATCAAAAAGTGGCCGACTATTTCAAAAACAAATATTTCAAAGACAAAACCTTTTTCCTGCACGACCGCGCTCCCGACGCATTCGAATGCGCGCGCGAAGCCTTTGAAGGTGAAGGCGGTTTGCACAACCCGGATGGATTGCAGCAACAGACTTTAAATAACGGCGATGCGCTCTACGAAACACCCGCAGCGGTGCTGCAATATCGCGTTGAACTTGCACCACAACAAAGTGAGTCCTACCGCTTCCTGCTCGGCCCTGCGTTCGACGACGCAGAAATTATCCGTGTGAGAGATCGTTTTTTTGCCGATGCCGATTTCGCCGCGACCAAAGCACAATACGCTGCTTATATCGAAGCGGGCAAAGGTGTGCTGCAAATCGAAACGCCGGACCAACACCTCGACCAATTCGTCAATCACTGGCTGCCGCGCCAAGTGTATTACCACGGCGACGTCAACCGCCTGACCACCGATCCGCAGACGCGCAATTATCTGCAAGACAATATGGGCATGACCTTTATCAAGCCCGAAGTTGCGCGCGCGGCGTTTTTGCATGCGCTGAGCCAGCAGGAGCACAACGGCGCAATTCCGGACGGCATTTTGTTGGTTGAAGGCGCGGAGCTGAAATACATCAACCAGATTCCCCACACCGATCACTGCGTCTGGTTGCCCGTGTGCCTGCGTGCGTATCTCGACGAAACCAACGACTACGCGATTTTTGATGAGCCGGTAAAAGCCTGGCAGGGCGAAGAAACCAAAACCGCTTTTGAACGCATCAGCAACGCCATGCGCTGGTTGCTGTCCGCGCGCGATGAACGGGGCTTGAGCTATATCGCGCAAGGCGACTGGTGCGACCCTATGAATATGGTCGGGCACAAAGGCAAAGGCGTCTCCGGCTGGTTATCTGTCGCAACGGCTTATGCATTGAATTTGTGGGCAGATATTTGCGAACACTTGCAACAAGCCGATCTCGCTGCGGAATTCCGCGCCGGTGCGCGCGACGTCAACAAAGCGGTCAACACCCACATGTGGGACGGCGAATGGTACGGCCGCGGCATCACTGATGACGGCGTTATTTTCGGTGTCTCGAAAGACAAAGAAGGCCGCATTTTCCTCAACCCGCAAAGTTGGGCGATTCTCGCAGGTACCGCGGACGCCACCAAACGCGCCGCCATGATCAAAGCTATCGAGCAACAACTCGAAACGCCCTACGGCGTTATGATGCTCGCTCCGGCTTACACCAAAATGCGCGAAGACGTCGGCCGTGTAACGCAGAAATTTCCGGGCTCGGCGGAAAACGGTTCGGTCTATAACCACGCTGCCGTGTTTTATATCTACAGCCTCTACACCATCCAGGAAACCGATCGAGCTTACCGCCTGGTGCGTCAGATGTTGTCCGGCCCGGACGAAGCCGATTACCTGCAACGCGGCCAGATGCCGGTGTATATCCCCAACTACTACCGCGGCGCCTACTATCAATTCCCGCGCACCGCTGGGCGCTCCAGCCAGTTGTTCAACACGGGCACCGTTTCCTGGGTATATCGTTCACTGATTGAAGGCCTGTTCGGCTTGAAGGGCAACTCCTCAGGCTTGCTGGTGCAGCCGCAACTGCCGAGCGCTTGGCAGACCGCCAAGGCAACCCGTCAATTCCGCGGCGCCACCTTTGAAGTGTCTTATTCGCGCGCGGCGGGTCTGGATGGTCCTCGAATTGTTGTCGATGGCCAGACGCTGGCGGGCAACTGCATCGCCAATATTCAGGCGGGTAAAACCTATAAAGTGGAAGTCACTCTGCCCGTTTAATGTGGTGGCCGCGCGGTGCAAATCGCGCGGTCATTACTGCAATTTTTGATTTTTATTTTTAACGAGATATCCATGAGCAATTCTGCCTCCTCAAATCCCATCTTGATCATCAGCATGGGCGTCAGCGGTTGTGGCAAAACCACCCTGGCCAAATATTTGGCCAAAGATTTTGGTTTGGTTTTTCTGGAAGCAGATGATTTTCACTCAGCAGAAAACAAAGCGCATATGGCGAGCGGCAGGCCGCTGACCGACGCCATGCGCGAGCCCTGGATTGCCAGCATGTGCGATAAATTACGCGAGCATCGGCAGAAGGGGGAAAGCTGCGTGTTGGCTTATTCGGGATTGCGCCGTGCCCACCGCCAACGTTTTCGCGAACTGGGCTTTCCGACGCTGTTTATTCACTTGGCAGGGCCTCAAGAAATTATTCGTCGGCGCATGGAAGCTCGCGCAAATCATTTTATGCCATCAGGCCTTTTGGACAGCCAGTACGCAGCGTTGGAAGCGGCAGTCAATGAGCCCGATATTATCGAAGTCGACGTCGGCCAAAGCATTCCTAAAATTCGCCGGCAGGCGACGGAATTAGCGCGCGAGTTTATTCAAAAGCACCGGACTTAGCCTTGGCTTTTCCAAAGAAAATCTAATCTTCTTTTTCAACAGGAAATGGCTGACTACTCGGCTTCGAGTAATCAATTTTCCCGTCCTGCAAGTCCCGGTATACTGCGGCGCGCATGATCAACATTGACGTGATCGGAGCAGTAAGAAATACGAATATCGTAATCAATAATTCATGTATAACCGGGCGCGATTCCACGCTGCTGAAATACACCATGGACGCAATCAAAATGCTGCCGGCACCCAATGTGATTGCGATGGCGGGCGCATGAATGCGCTGATAAAAGTTGGGCAGCCGCAGCAACCCCAAACCGCCAATAAATACGATCACACCACCTAAAATCAAAAAGATCGCAACGATTACGGAAATCCACAGCGGCAGAGGTTCAATAACGTAAATCACTCGATAATCTCCCCACGCATCAGAAATTTCGCCAGCGCGATGGACGAAACAAAACCTGTCAGCGCGATCAACAGCGCCAATTCAAAATAAAGTTCATTGGAAAAACGCAACCCCATCATCAGCGCCTGCAGCATGGTGGTCATCCACAGAGTGTCGAGAGCCAGGATACGATCCTGCGCTGCTGGGCCAATCAGCAAGCGAATTGTGCAAAACAACATGGCCAACAGAATGCAAATTTGCGCAAAGCTGATGGCAAACACGAGCAGTGAACTCATACTGCTTCCCTCCCCTCGAAAATTTCGATCAGCGGCTGCTCGTAGCGCGTTTTGATGGTATCGATCCACCACTGCTCGTCGTGCAAATCAAATACGTGCAACGCCAGGTCGTAGGTGTCCGGCAGCAATTCCACCCACACAGTACCGGGTGTTGTGTTGATGATGCACGACAACACCGCAAGCCCTGCCGGGCTGCGCAAATCCAATGGCACGGTGATGAATTGCGAATTCAGGTGGCCACGTCGTCTGAATAAAATCAGCAAGCTGACGTTGAAACAGGAGCGCACGATTTCAATCATGGAAAATACAACCAAGCGCACAATCACCCAAGGTCGACGAATCAGCACATTTTCCGGCAGGATCGCGCGAAACCAGTATGGAATGACAATCGCCAGAATCGCTCCAACCAAAATAGTGGCAAATTCAATACTCTGATTGACCAGCAGCCAAATAATCAGCAGTACAACGGACAAACGCGGAGCAGGAAACCAACGCTTCATGGCGCGCCTCCCGGGCCAGGCACAGCGGCGTGCGATAACACTTGGTGAATATATCCTTGCGGAGCATGCAGAGAAGCCGCTGCGCGATCCAGATAGCGCTTCAGCGGACCCGCCTGCACGGTAAAGAACACGCAAATCATCACCAACGCGAAGATCGGCGCGGCTTCGGTCACCTGCAATCTCGGCGCTTTAGCGATAGGAGATGCCCAGAAGGTGCGAACACCGAAACGCATAAACGAAATAATGGCCGCAAAACCCGATACTACGATTACTGTCACCAGAGTCCAGCCAGCGTATCCCATAGAGGTTTCCTCATGCCCCTCCATCAATGCGTGGAAGATGCCGAATTTTGCGAGAAATCCGGACAATGGCGGCATGCCCGCCATAATCATCGCGCAGAAAACGAACGCGAGTCCGACGAACGCCAAGGCTCCAGGAATTGCCACACCTGCAGATTCCCCTGGCTCATCGCCGATGGCAAACGCCTCCATCGTCAACGCCAACATGGCGGCTGCGGGATTGCGAATTCGCTCGATCAACTCGACGAGCAACATAAAGGCCGCCACAGCCAAGGTTGAACTGAGCATGTAAAACAAGGCAGCGCTGGTGGTAAGTGTTTGGCCAAAACTGATAATCGACAACAAAGTGCCCGACGAGACTATGGCGCTATAGCTGCCGATTCGCCCCGGATCCTGGCTGGCAATCAAACCGACAATCCCAAAGCCAATGGTGACAATCCCGCTCCACAATAAAACGGACGCACCGAAACCAGCAGAACTACCTGCATCCACAGAAAAGACGAGCGACCACAACCTCAGAATAGTGTAGATCCCCACTTTGGTCAGTAACACAAGCATGGCTGCGACCGGCGGCGATGCAGTGGAATAGGTTGTAGGCAACCAAAAGCACAAGGGCCAAAGCGCGCTCTTGGTCAAAAAAGCCACCACTAGTATCGTCGTACCTACATGCAACAAATGGCGATCAGGCGTTGCCAGTGCGGGCGTGCGCGCGGCTATATCGGCCATATTCAAAGTACCTGTCGCAGCATAGATCAGCGCTACACCAATCAAAAACAGCGAGGAGCACAACAAGTTGACGACTATGTATTGCATTCCCGCGCGGACGCGCGCGCTGTTGTAACCGTGCAACACCAAGCCATAGGACGCCGCGAGCATCACCTCAAAGAAAACAAACAGGTTAAACAAGTCGCCCGTCAAAAATGCTCCGTTCAATCCCATCAACAAAAATTGAAACAGGGAAAAATAGTGCACACCGACGCGTCCCCAACGCACCCAGGAATACCAGATAGCGCCAAGCCCTAATACCGGAGTCAATAACAACATCAACACTGCAAGGCGATCGACCACCAAGGCAATGCCAAAAGGCGCTATCCAATTGGCCGCTAAATATACGCCGACGCCGTTTTGCCAGTGTCCGCGCTCAATCAACAACAACAAACAGGCGGCAATGGCAAATTGCAGCGCAGTGCTCAACACGCTAATACCGAATTTCAGGGAAAAATTGCGCTGGCTGAATAAGATCAGCAGCGCTCCACTAAGCATGGGGACCAAAATCGGCAAAATAATAAGGTGGCTATACAATTGCTCGATCATGTGGACGATTCCCTACCATCCACGTGATCGGTACCGGTCAAACCGCGAGATGCCAGCATCACCACCAGATAAAGTCCAGTGCTGGCAAAACCTATAACGATTGCCGTCAACACCAGAGCTTGCGGTATAGGATCGGCAAATTGCGCAGGATCAATATCCGCAGTGGGTGTGATCGGTGCCTGGTTCAATTTTGCATGTCCCATCAAGAAGATAAAAAGATTGACCGCATAGGACAGCAATAAAAGGCCGGTAATGACCTGAAAGGTGCGCGGACGCAACACCAGCCAAACGCCGGAACCAAATAAAACCCCAATGGAAATGGCGAGAACAGCTTCCACTAATTGAGCTCCTTGAGTGTTTGATAATCGCTCTGAGTACTACCCGGCTGGCGATGGCTGCGCAAAGCTTGGTGAGCCAAGGCCACCAGAATCAGAATGGTGCTACCCACAACCACCGCAAACACGCCCAGATCAAAGAAAAAGGCGCTCGGCACATGAATCTCACCCAACAAAGGAAGTGTCAGGTGGGTGGTATGGCTGGTCAGGAACGGATAACCAAATAGCCATGCTCCCGCACCTGTGGCGAGCACGACCGACAAACCAAAGGCTAACCAGCGGCCCGGTCGCAAGATCAGCCGAGCTTCGATCCAGGTCGTTCCGGCCAGCATATATTGCAAGATGATCGCTATCGCCAGCGTCAGACCCGCAACAAATCCACCACCGGGCATGTTATGGCCGCGCATAAACAGGTAAGCAGCAATCAGAACGATGACCGGCGATATCAAGCGCAAATACACACCCGGCACCATTAAATAGCCAACCGATGCCTGTTGTTGCGGGGTCTGACGGATCGCAGGATCAGCCAAATTATTCTGCTGCGCCGGCAGCGGCATACTTTCCGGCGCCGGACGGAAACGGCGTAACAGTGCGTAAACCGTCAAAGACACAATGGTTAAAACGCAAATTTCTCCCATGGTATCGAAACCGCGGAAGTCGACCAGCAAAACGTTCACCACATTGCTGCCGCCGCCTTCCGTCAATGCACGAAGCATAAAGAAGTCGCTGATGGTTTCATGTTTAGGCGTAATCATGACCCAGTAGCTCAACCCGGCCATGCCGAGTCCCGCGATAAAGGCCAGACTGAAGTCGCGCGACCGGCGCCCCCAAACGGTCAAAGGCACCTCAATATTCAGCTCTTTAGGCGATAGGCGCGCCGGCAACCAGCGCAGACCCAACAAAATCAAAATGGCGGTGACGGTTTCGACCATCAACTGCGTAAGCGCAAGATCCGGCGCGGACAACATGAGGAAGGTTATACAGGTAATAACCCCTGTGCCGCCCAACAATATAAGTGCGCGCAAACGGTGATATTTAGCCTGCCACGCAGCACCCACCGCACAGGTACATCCGATTAGCCAGAGGAGTGCAAACCACGGATCCAGATCTTTGGTCGCCAGCGCAAAATCAAACTTCACTTCTTTCGGCCAAGCGACCGCTGCCGAAATAATTGCCACCGACAAAATCACCAGGATCTGCGGTTGAATCCGGCGAGTACTCAGCCAGGTTTCCACCCTGCCCGCCCCGACCGTCAGCCATAGAAAGAAACTTTCATAGGCTTGCGCCCCACTGAATCTATGGAACACCGGGACTTTGTCTATGTGGGTGAGATTGGCGAAAAGTCGCAGCACGGTATAAAACACCACCCCGAGCGCAAGCGCGCCGATACTCATCATCAGTGGCGTATTAAAGCCATGCCAAACCGCCAGGCTGTAATGCGGAGTCTGGGTTCCAAGCACGGATTCCACGGCTAGATGCAGCATAGGTCCGATACTCAACCCCGGAATAATTCCCACGATCAGGCAGCACAACACCAAAAATTCCACCGGGAAACGCATCCAGCGCGGCGGCTCATGGGGTTGGGACGGCAAATCCTGCGCGGGTTTGCCAAAAAACACGTAAATAAACCGCAACGAATACGCGACGCTGAAGATGCCATAAACAATGGCCGCGACCGACATCCATTTGCCGTAGCCCCAATGCAGGGTTTCCGAAAAAAACATTTCTTTGGAAAGGAATCCATTCAACAGAGGTACGCCAGCCATTGCCGCGCTGGCGATAATCGCCAGGGTCGAGGTGTAGGGCATCATGTGCAATAAACCGCGCAACTGGCGCATATCGCGCGTACCACTTTCGTGGTCGATGATGCCCACCGCCATAAACAGCGATGCTTTAAAAGTCGCGTGGTTAAGCGTATGAAAAATGGCCGCCACCATCGCGAGCGGCGAGCCGATTCCCAACAATACAGTGATCAACCCGAGGTGACTGATGGTGGAATAGGCCAACAGGCCCTTCAGGTCATGCTGGAAAATCGCAAAAAACGACGCAAGCAGCATAGTGCAAATGCCCGCCCCGGCCACTACCCAGGTCCACTCGCTGGTTCCCGAAAGAATCGGCCACAGACGAATCAGCAAAAAAATGCCCGCTTTTACCATAGTGGCCGAATGCAGGTAAGACGAAACCGGAGTCGGCGCCGCCATGGCGTGGGGCAACCAGAAATGAAAGGGAAATTGCGCGCTTTTGGTCATGGCACCGAGTGCGATCAATATAAAAGTCGGCACATACCAGGGATGCGCACGCACCAGATCTCCCACGGCCAGCACATCATCCAACTCATAACTGCCGACGATGTGACCGAGCATCAGCACACCGGTCAACAAACATAATCCGCCCGTCGCTGTCACGGTCAAGGACATACGTGCGCCCCGGCGGGCATCCGCGCGGTGATGCCAGTAGCTGATCAATAAGAATGAAGCCAGACTGGTGAGCTCCCAGAACAACACCATCTGAATCAGATTGCCGGATAGCAACACGCCCACCATGCTGCCTTTGAACGCCAATAGGAAAGAAAAGAAACGCGGCACCGGATCTTTGGGAGACATGTAATAGCGAGCGTAAAGCACCACCAACAAAGTGATGACTTCGAGCAACGCCATAAACAGCCAGGCAAGGCCATCCATGCGCAACGAAAAATACAGCCCCATTTCCGGCATCCACTCCAGTCGGTAGCGGATCACCTCTCCACTCGCGACCAACGGATAAAGCCAGAGGGTTACCACCAACCCACAGACCGCAATGAAACTCGCCAGCCACGCCTCACGATTGCGCGCGTCCTCCGGCATAAAGGCAGCGATAAAGCTGCCAACAAAAGGCATTAATATCAGGCTCAGCAACATAATTTCGTCAGCGTTAACGACAGAAGACCGGGTGCCAGACAGCGAAGCGCTACTCCCTCACCCGACGGAAATTTCGACCTGCAAGACTAGCATGTGAAAGCATCTAATTGTGAAGGTCCACACAAGTTTCCTTGTGTCAGCAAAAGCAAAAAGGGGATTTTAGAAATCAGGCCATCCGTTTATAGTAACGCCCGCGCCGCAATAGCTCAGTCGGTAGAGCAACTGATTCGTAATCAGTAGGTCGGAGGTTCGATTCCTCTTTGCGGCACCAATAAAATCAACGACTTACATCAAATCCATTTTTTCATTTTGCCTTCGACTAACGCTGGGCTATCACCGGGCTAACATTCAGCTTCTTTCCCAACCATTTCGCTCGAACGAAATCCGCTGCAGCGCATGTCACTCATCCAATGAAACGACGGAACAAAATTTGAGCGGGACGGAATGATCTGATGTTGCCGAACATACGCCCAATCATCAAGACAGCCACTAGGGTATCTCTGCTTGTTTGCCCATGCTCATATTCACTATATGGCGCAACCCAAAGTGCAACCGAATCCTGTCACTTTATTCACCCGCAGACTCAATCCTTGCCCAATCCCAATAAGGATGAACCCCATTTATCCATTGTCTTGCTGGATGACCGAATCTCACTCCAACGTGGTGACAAGGATAAGTGCAGCATCCCCAGCTTCGGGTTTCCGATTGATTTGATTTGGCTATACCCCTATAAACGGAACATAGCGATCGTGGTCGAAGATTCCGCTCTCGGAAAAGAGTTCCGCCAATTGGATCTCGCCAATTGCACGATCAGCCAAAGCAAACACACAACTGGTGAATACAAGGTGGATAAAGAAGCAATATGGGAATTGGCGGAGGGGTGTGTCTCCGGCTGTAAACCGATCGCTGTGTTTAAAGCGATGGACTTATGTTTTTGAATAATTTGTCGGTTTCTAATTAATGCCGACCATCAAAGATGGTGAACCCGATTATTTACCTATTCTCAACGTATTCGATGCTTTGTTTGAGATAGTGCCGCCTCATGCCTGCAGCCATGTGAATTTCCCCGGCGTAAGCGCCGAAAATACGCTCAGAACGCAGCATTTTCCGCTTCATAAAAGACCAAATCATTAAAGCCTTTTTCCAACAAAAAATCGCGTACGCGCTCGTGCACAACAATCCCGTTGATAGACTCAGCAAGACGGAAGAACCACTCTCCATGAGTTTTGGTTTCATCAATAACCAATCCATCAAAATCCACGTCGATAAGCGGAGGGGAATTTGGATGAATCGTGGCATTGGATTTATCCATATCGGCTGCCTCGATTAGGCCGATAATATTGATCGCTTTGTAATTAGTATAAGTTTGGCCGTTATCCGGGTCAAAAATAGCGACATTATAAGCTTCGAAATTATTGACACCGAAGGCGCGCAATGCCGCAATCAAATCATCTCGAAACAATGGCGCCGCTGCTTCAAGATAGGACGGCATGTGAGAGCCATGATCCGATGCCCAGGGACTTTGCTTCTTTAAACTAAATTTAATTGGATCTGGAATCACCTGTGTCTTAGGAATATAAGAACCCTTCAACCAAGGGAACCAGTTTATAAATGGTTCGTCATCACCCTCCCATTCATCAATCCATCTGCCGGGTTCGCTATTACGATCGAATAAAAAATATTTACCCATATGACTTCCCTCCTCCTTGCGATATCGGTGTCATTAAAGTTGATGTTCCTTCTTTTCCATATAAAGCGGAACAAATCTTGATGTATAGACATACCACTTTCAATTAGTCGCGGCTTCTCCTAATTGCCTAGATTCCTCCTATAAATAGCGCGTCAGCGCGCGGCGCACCTAAGGGCTTAGCCGGGCATAATGCCCGTCGGTAAGCAAAGCAGCCCTTGCGGGCGACAGGATGAGGGGGCGGCAGGTGTTCGGCCTGCGGGGGATTACTCGGATGGTATGGAGTCGGTCCAGACGCTGGCTTTTCCAAGTCGCCTGAGGGCAAAGTGCCCAATGATCGATATGTGCCGCACAGGATGCACATCCAGCGCGGCGTGTTTGGCATTTACCGGCTTGCCGCTTCCATCACTTGAGATAGCACTCGACAGGTCTTATCGACTTCTTCTTCTGTCAGCGTCGGATGGCACAGAAACATTAAACTCGTTTCACCCAACTCTCGCGCAACCGGCAGAGGCTCAGCCGGGCGCCAATTGGTATTGTCGAAGGCTTTTTCCAAATAAACTTCGGAGCAGGAGCCGACAAAACACGGAACCTGCTCTTCATTAAGAGCGGCCATGATTCGATCACGATCCCAACCGGGATTTAATCGCTCGGGTCTTACAAACACATAACACTTATAGGCTGCATGCTCGATATAGGAAGGAACTTCCGGCACACGCAAAGCCGGACAGGCCCGCGCTGCATCCCAGATTCGCTGTGCGTACTGCTGGCGCGTTTGACTCCATTGCGGCATTAACTGCAGCTGCACTCGCCCTATTGCAGCTTGCATTTCGGTCAAGCGCCAGTTGGTCCCAAAGCTCTCGTGCAGCCAACGGAATCCTGGCGGATGAGCGCGTTCATAAACTGCGCTCCAGCTCTTGCCATGATCTTTGTAGGACCACATACGATCCCACAGCTCTTTATTGTTGGTGGTGACCATGCCACCTTCGCCGCCAGTGGTCATGATTTTGTCCTGACAAAATGACCAACAGCCGACATCCCCTATAGTGCCAACACTTTGCCCTTTATATTTGGCGCCGTGCGCTTGCGCGCAATCCTCAATCACAACCAAATTATGACGGCGAGCCAAATCCATTAATTCATCCATCTCACACGGCCATCCTGCCAAGTGCACGGCAATAATTGCGCGTGTGCGAGGCGTAATTTTTTCTGCAACGGTTTGTGCCGTAATGTTCTGCGAATCGCGATCGACATCGGCAAATACCGGTATCGCTCCCACAGTGACTATGCAGGATGCGGAGGCCAAAAAAGTGCGCGACGTTACAATAACTTCATCACCAGGCCCAATGCCCAGTCCTTTGAGAGCCAGCTCCAGGGCATTGGTGCCATTTGCGACGGCAATTGCATATTCGCAACCAAAATAATTGGCAAACTCCCGCTCGAATTTTCTTCCTTCATCCCCGGTCCAATAATTCACTTTATTGGAAAGCAAAACTCGCGACACCGCGTCGGCTTCCGCCTGCGTAAAGGAAGGCCATGGTGAAAAAGGTCCATTGAGCATTAAAGAGACTCCGAGATAACTGAATCAGTAGACAAGGAAATTTCCGCCGAATTGTCTGAGCGGAAGCCCATCAAGGATGCGATTTTTGCTGTAACGACTTTGGCACCCATTTTACTCAGGTGCCCAGTGTCAATGTACATGGAGTCGCTATCACCAATTTTCATTGCACATTTTCCAGCGGGACAAATAATTTCGGTGATATCAATAAAGCGCACATGTGCTATGCCATTAACAAAATCTGCGATGCGCTGCACCTTTTCATAATGTTTGTTATCGACTTCGAAGTCACATCCTTGGGCATGGCCCAAAATCTGCGCCTTGAACAGGCATTCTCCGACCTTAAACGGTGCGCTTGGAGTTGGGCCTATAACATAGACATTCTTCTGCTTCAGATCATTGAGCAGACGAAGAAATGACGCTTTGTATTCATCATTACTCAACTCCCTATTGAATGGCGATGAAATAATGACAGTCTGAATAGACTCACTGCTTTTAATGGTTGACACTGCTCGCCGATAAAAATCTTCGCATGATAGTGAATTGACATCAGCGACATTGTCGATATAACCGACTGCACAGGAATCCTGCGTCAGCTGTACCAGGTCAGCGGAATAGTCATGCCGCAAAGCATTGACGAACACCATGGAATAACTGTTGCCGAGCACTGCCACAGCAGGTGTTTCACTGACAGAACATTTTTTATCGATCTGGACATTGCCGTTGCAGCGCAATCCCCAGCCGTTATTGTTTTCAAGATGAGATAGAAGCTCTGACCGGCTGGGATAACCGCCATTCACATGGCCAATAACCCCCATGGTTGACAAGCATAGTGTCAATACTCCGACCGTAGCCAATACAGGTTTCAATGGAAGTGTTTTTCTAAATGGCGTCTCGACATATTTGTATGACCAATAAGATATGCAAAAAAGAGCCAGAAAATACACCGCTAGCTGGACAACCCCTTTGTCAAAAAGATAGGTACCCAAAATCAGCAGAGGCACATGCCACAAGTACAGGCTGTAGCTGATAAGACCGATCAGCAAAACCGGTTTCAGGGACAATATTCGGCCGACATGGTCGTGCTCTGTGGTAAATACAATAAGCAAAAATGCCCCCAAAACCGGGAACACCAGAATGAAATTTAAATACGGATGGGTACTGGATATTGCAACCACCGATATCAAAACCAGAAGCAACCCAACAACAGAAAGCGGTTGATTTGGCCGCACTCCCTGGCGCTTCAGCACAGCGGCAAGCATTCCTGCACCCAATTCCCACGCACGGGAAAAAACCATATAAAAATTGAATGAAGCATCTTCCCTCTTGATGTAATTGACCAAGAGACTTAACGCAATTACCGCAACCACCAGAGAAAGTTGCCATATGCGATTTGACCGCCAGAAAAAGTAGAGCACGACGGGGATGACAAAATAGAACTGCTCTTCAACCCCCAGGCTCCAGGTGTGAAACAGAGGGTTATTTGAATGCTCTAGACCAAAATAATCTTTGCCTTTGAGGTAAAGAAGGATATTGCTGAAAGAGAATATCGAACTGATAACGTACTGCCCTGCAACTTTGTGCGCTGCGGGCAAATATAAAAACCAGGAGGCGATATAAACGACTCCGAGCATCAGAAACAGCGCAGGAAGAATTCGGCGCACCCTCCGCTCGTAAAATTTAGCGATGCTAAAACGCTTTTTTTCGATGTCGTCAATAATGATGGTAGTAATCAGGTACCCGCTGATTACAAAGAAAATATCCACGCCAACAAAACCACCGCCAAACAGCTCAAAGCCGGCGTGGAATAGTATGACTGGAAGTACTGCAAGCGCCCGTAGTCCGTCTATTTCTTTTCTATATTGCATAGCGTCGTTGCATCGCCTTTTCAGAATGATTCCAGTTGTTTCTTGGGAGAGGCGGGGTTTCCGAATACAACCGTGTTGGCAGAGACTCCTTTTACAACGACACTGCCCATTCCTACCATGGCCCCACGCTGAACAGGCGTTCCTTGGCGAATAGACGCTGCAGCGCCGACTTCAACACCTTCCTCCAAATGCACATGTCCACCCAGCATAACCTTCGGTGCCAATGTGACAAAATTTTCCATCACTACATCGTGGCCGACGCTGCACAATTTATTGATGACGCAGTGATCCCCAATAACAACATCTGCAGTAATGACTGTGCCAGCACAAATCAAAATACCGGAGCCCATGCGAACGACATCGCTCTCAATATAAGCGCCCGGGTCGACCAAATTGGCGAAATGTAATTCTGTGTCTTTCGTCAACCTCTGTACTATGTTCCGCCGGATTCTCGGCGAACCCACAGCGACAAAAAAAGCCGCATCCGTGTAATTGACACAGTCATCCAAGGTTCCTATGACGGGATAGCCGAAAAATTGTGTGCCCTGCAGCTCCGGCCGATCATCCACAAATCCTTGAAGTTTCATACCGCATCGCCGAGCCACCCAGGCCGCCTCTTTGCCCAATCCACTGGCGCCGACGATAATCAATTTATCTGCTTCTATGTTCATCCCTTGCTGCCCGTAAATTTCGGCATAGTAACTGTTTCGCTACTGCTGATGCCTTCGCGTACCAAGACTTTTTTCACTGTCAAAAACAGAATTTTCAAATCCAACCAAAAGCTCTGATTATCGACATACCAAACGTCGTATTCGAACTTCTGCTCCCAGGAAATCGCGTTGCGGCCGTTCACCTGTGCCCAGCCGGTAATTCCAGGGCGCACTTCGTGCCGGCGAGCTTGATGTTCGTTATACAGAGGCAAATATTCCATTAGGAGCGGCCTGGGTCCTACCAGGCTCATATCACCTTTTAACACGTTCCAAAGTTCCGGCAACTCATCAAGACTCGTCGAACGCAGAAGCCGGCCAAATTTTGTCAGACGTTTGTCATTTGGCAGAGGCTGGCCGTGCTCATCCCACGCATTCAACATGCTGCGAAATTTAATCATCTCAAATGGCTTGCCATGCACTCCCGGCCGGACCTGGCGAAAAAATATAGGCGCGCCCAATTTGACGCGAACCAAAATCGCCACAATCAGGATGGCCGGGGAAAGCGCAATCAGCGCAGCCGCGGATACACATATGTCAAAAATACGCTTGAGCACGGTTCACCTCCGGATTAATAGTTCAATTCCGCGAGGGGTGCGACCGGCAAATCCGGCGTTTCTACCGCAGTTCGAATCACCTTCTCCAATTGTCTTGCCTGCAGGTCTCGGTTAAACATGGTTTCAGCCAGCTGACGAGCAGCTTCACCGGTCTTACGACACCATTCGGCGTCCGTAATCTTCTCAGCCACTATATCCGCCACCTCATTAATAGGCTTTTTCCACATGGCCAAACCACATTCTCTAGAAGTCACCAAATCGTGCTGCCAGCCGCCGTAATTGATCAGCACCGGGGTGCCGGATGCCAGAGCATCGAAAAATTTGTTGGCGGAATTGGGGCGCATTTCCGGTATATCGATAAACAGGCTCGATGATATATCCGCTGCTGCAAACAGTGCCGTGACGTCTTTTTTGGGCATCTGGTTTTCGAAAAATAAATTCTTCTCGTAAACCCCGCGCGCTTTCGCTTTTTCAATCACTTTGGGACGTTCCATGCCGTCGCCGACCAGCAATATGCGGATATCCGGATTTCGCTCGAGTAACGCCTCTGCCAAATCAACCATATAACCGACGCCATTTATCGGACCAAAGGTGCCGGCGTAAATCAGCAAGGGTTTTGAACCGAGCCAAGGTCTCGCAGCGCGAAATGCCTGCCCTGCCTCGGGGTTGGGAGCAAATTGACGGTTGTCGCTGCTGTTCGGAATCACTGCGACCCTTTCCGCCGGATAACCCGCTTTGACTACACCATCTTTCATTCCCGGCGACAGAGCTACAACTGCGGCCGAACTTTTATACGCCCATCGTTCCAGAGCTCGCGCCAGGAAAATGCTGACAGGATTGCGCAAGGCTCCCATTGCTATGGGCAGCTCCGGCCAAAGATCGCGCACTTCAAAAATCATTGGAATGCGATTTTTTCTCGCAGCGATGACACCGGGAATGGCAATAGTCAGTGGCGCGCTGCAGGCAAACACCACATCGCCTTTAAGGGATGCGGCTTTTTTGCTCGCTGCCAAAACAAATTGAATAAACGCACGGATGCGTCGGCTGTAACCCATATGGTTCGAATAAGGCACCGGATACCAGTGCACCACTATGCCGTCTTCATTAGTGGTAAACCATTCCTTTTTCTTGCCATCCTGCTCGCGCCAGGAGGTGACAATATGCACCTCGTGCCCGGCAGCCACCAGACGGCGGACCATTTCATAGGTTCGAGTACTGCCAGACATTTCCGGCGTATTGAAATATTGATGCAAGTAAATAATTTTCATAACAGATGACCAGATTTAGAAATCAAAAATCAGCGCGCCATATAGGACGGAAACAACCAAGCGTGCAGTGTATTTTTTGCCCGCATGTACCACAACAAAACCAGGAAACCAAACACTTTCGCTTTGAGTTTGAACTCTGACTCTTTGCGTAACACCTTAACTATCTCAACCACAGGAGGGAAAAGATTCCGAATTGTAAAAAGCATTCGCGATTTTAATGAGCCACAACGTATTTGCCCACCGATGGTGCGACGATTTTTCTTATCGTAGGCTTTAAAGCTGTTCCTCGCCGGATGGTGAACAACAGCCTCTTTTACATAAACAAGTTCACTACCTAAACGAACCGCCGCACGAACAAACGCTGCATCTCCTCCAGAAAGTCTTGCGGAGTCAAATCCCCCGACTGTGTCATACACTTTACGCAAAAAAACCAGATTTGCCGTAATGGCATAACCGCGCTTAACGAAATTCTCCTGATCAAGCCCCAGCAAACAGTCGTAAGCCTCATACAGATTTTCCCTTCCTTTTTGGGCGGGAAACATCTGCACTCTGCCAGCCAGGAGCTTGTTGGTGTTTTGCTCTTTCGCAAAAAAGTTCTTGATAGTCGGAAGCCAAGACTTATCCGGCATACAGTCGGAATCCGTAAAAGCCAGAATTTCACCTTTGGCGTGTTGCACGCCGAGATTGCGCGCTGCATAAGACCCGGGAGTCGAGCAGAGAAGCAATTGCAATGCGGGATGCTCTGGCAGGCTGAGAGGCACGTCAGATCCGTTATCGACAACGATCAGCTCAAAATACGGCCAGTTCTCATGCTGCCTAAGCATCTCGTCAACCAGCTTCACACATCGCTCATTGTCGTTATAGTGAGGCACAATTACGCTTATTCTAATTTGATTATTCATGGCCACTTAATCTCATTAATCTAAACTGGGTTCACCTGCGCCCAGCAGTACATTGCCGTAGTTTTGATATTGACTGTCGTCGGAAAATGCCGAATTTACATAAAGCATTACGCAATATGCCAAGAACAAACAGTAGAAAACAGCTCTTCCCGGACCGGGCTTTATGGACTGCACTACTACCGGCAAAGCCAGAAAAGCAAAATCGTAGTAATAGTAAGTGGCGCGAGTGAACATGGCAGATCCGGAGAAAGCAAAATTCAGCAATATGCCGATCATATAAACCGACAAAAAAAGACGCGATTTTCCGTCGTCCTTAATATTGGGCAAATTAGCCACTATAAAGAAAAAGAGTCCGAGCTCCAGCAGCAAATTGATACCAAGCCCGGTCGCCGACCGTTGTATTTGCTGCATGTCGATAAAGTATCCCGCGTAAACAAAATCAAGTCCCGACAGCACACTCGCCAGTGCGCCAATCAGCTGCTTATGAGCCACCTTTATGAAGACTGCCAACAGGAACAACAAAAACCAAAGCAACTGACTTCTTGGGATGGAGTACACAAAATAAGCACCAACAAAAAACAGTGCCGTCCGATGAAACAGAAAAGCGGCGAGCGATACCGTGAGCAAAAAACGCAGAAAGTCACGCCTGAGGATGTATGGAATGGCTAGTAGGCACAGGGAGAACGCCAGGCACTGCCGCACCACATTTGTTGATTTGAACAGCAATCCGAAACAAACCAGAACCAATATTGAGATAAACAAATTATCGGAATAACGGCGGGCGGTAAAAATGATAAGCGACAGAGTCACCAAATAAGAAAAAAAGATAATACTCTGGGCCGGCATTCCCAGTTGAGCCAGACCATAATTTGCCCAATAATAGCCGAATTCAAGACGATTCTTGTGAAACCCTCTGCCCGCTTCTATATCCTCAAAGATTCCAATATAGCTGTGGTAATCCGTACCTATGCCGTAGCGAAATCCAAACAAAAAGATGGTGGCAGCAAAAAACAACAGCAAAAAAGGATGCGTACAGGTATCCCTGCGCACCAGCCGCAAGCCCCCTATGAAAGAAATGATCAAGTAACCTATGTAGTAATACATTGTCGGCTTATGCTTCTCGCGCTAGCTTGGATCATTTCCGCTCTGGCTGTTTACCGAGCAAAAGACAAGTCACTTCCACCATTTCTACCCCCCATAAGCTGATTTGCACCCACAAAATTCCCAATTTTTGCAGCACAGAAAAGCGCCGATTTTTGATAATGGAAAGACATGCCCACACAGGAGGCATATAGGTACGTAGTGCACTGATAGTGCGTTCTTTTAAAGTGCCGGAGCGAATTTTCCCTCCTTTGATGCGCTTCACCTTTGCCACCAGTTCGCTCCAGCGCTGGCGAGCCGGGTGCTGCACCAATGCAGCGGGTTGATACAACATAGGAAAGCCTTCGGATTTCGCCCGCAAACAGATTTCCCGATCACCGCCTGAAAAGCGGCTCTCGTCAAACTTGCCTATCTCAGCAAAAATCTGGCGCGGAATTGCCAAGTTGGCAGTGACGGCATAACCATTTTTTACATAGCGCGCTTGCGATAAGCCAAGCGCCATATCGTAGAGTTCCACAAGGGTATGTCTGCCCGCCTCCAATCGTGCGACTTCAATACCGCCAGCGATTAAACTGCGCTTATCGCTCTCCAGATAGGTTTGCCATAAATGGCTCAGCCAATTAGGGCACGGGCAACAATCCGCGTCAGTGAATACCAACAGTTCTCCCCGCGCATGATCAAGTGCGACATTGCGAGCAGCGTAAGATCCCGGTTTGGCACAGTGCAAAAGTTTAACGAATGAAGGCAATTCTTCCGCAGCCGGCACGTGGTCGGAGCCGTTATCCACCATCAACACTTCCCACTGATCTTGCGGCAGCGTCTGACCTGCCAAACCCTTAAATAGTTTTTCCGTCAAATTCCAATGCTGATAGACCGGAACCACTACGCTGATATTCATCGGTCAATATTCCTCACACGTTGAATTTCTTCTGTGTCTAAATGATGTTTTTCGGTAAGTGCTTCCGCAAACCCTTCCGCCACTTGGAACAAATGCAAAGCTTGCATCAGATTAACTTTTTGAATGATGGACAGGTGTTGCGCTTGCGCGAAACAAGGAAGAAGAACATCCGTAATTTCATCCCTCTGATGCAAGGTCGCACCTAATCTGGCAAAAGCTGTCTTGTATTCTGGGCTTCTGCCTAAAGCATTCCAATCACACCATGGCCCCTGATAACTTGTACTGATCTTTAAACGACGCGCGACTGCGCGAAATAAAGAAGTTCCAAAATGGATGGGGAAGTTCACCCACCATGGAAAAAAAGGAAAACGCCCGTCTGCATGACGATGCCAGCGTGAGGGACACAAAACAGAGCGGAATGCTCGCCAAAAAAGACGGCGATTTAATTTCCATTGAACCGGCACCGCTGCGCAGACTTTCACCGCCTCTTTGCATAGAAAAGGCTCGAAGCTCGCGAACAAACGTCGATTGACATGGATATTGGTAATCGAGGACCGCATAGTGGACGGCCAGATTGCAAACCATTGATCCCGGTTATCCGACTCGACTTTATCCGCTCTCGCCCAATGAGCACGGCGGCGGTTCGTTATCTCATTTAAGACATTTGACGAAAACAGAGGATGGGATACTGCCGGCATTTCTGCTGCTGATGGAACCGGCCATTGCGGCAGAAAATCAAACCGCTGGTTGATCGACAAGGTACGAACGCAAAATCCTTTCAACAAATTGTCCGAAAAATAACCGCCAAATACAGCGGGATAATCACGGAGCTTATACCTGTCGTGAAATCCGAACGAATGCGCATGGCGATACTGAAAACCACTGCCGCACAATTCGGCCGCCTCAGGCAATATATCCACATAGTGCGACCTGCTACGAAAACCAACACAAAAGTTTGCGCCGTAAACCTGCGCAACACCCTTCGCAATCCGACCTTCGCGATTCATATGATCGAGAAAAATATAGGCGTCGCGCTTCAACCTAGCGGGCAAGACTCCGGCCAAAACCCGGGAGTCCTCTCCACCCGTAATAAAGTGGGCAACATGATCCATCGACGCCGTCACGCGCTCAACATAACCGGTTAAGCCTTCGCGCAAATAATGTGCTGCCTCGTCCAAATTGGAAAATTTTTCCGTCTGCTGAGGCTCCCAATATACTGATGTTGTCAATCGGTTATTAACATTCCACCGATATATTGACGCTGGCTGAGCTTGATAGATTGCCTTGTAGGCTGTATGAGGATAGGTAACCCATCCATGCAATACAAAATCCACAAGTGATACCGGATCGTAAGCACGCCTCTGCTTACACAAAACCGCCAACATATCGATGTGCGATGCAATCGCAAGATCCTTTCCCGAGCCATAAATCAGCACCGGAATAAACAGCATTAAATCGGTAATACAAACAACTTCTCCGCAGTGTTTATCAACGATCAGCACTACAAAAGGACCACTGAGATCTTCGTCCCACTGAATGGACGAATCACGCCAACGCATCAGCAGCGAGCGTGTACCTTCATTTTTTTCGGAGCTATTAAAAAAATGATTATCGCGAAAATACAGCACCGGCCCACCAATCACTACGCAAATGTGGCGATCATCTTCGTAGGGCTCATAACCTAGGTAGGGCGAACGGCCGACAGCTAAAGATCCCCATTCACCTTCAAATAGATGCAAATCATCTGCAGCGGATTTCGATATCACGCGGAATGCGTTTTTCAAATCCTCCTGCGAGCGCCTTTGAGGTGAATAGAAGAAATCGCTCATCCGCTTACATTCCCGCTCCCATCATCCAGCTGCTTATGTGTTGCAGCACGACGAAGCACCAAAAGCGTCAGAATCAAAAACAACAGGACGCAACTCAAGCTGAATGCCGCCACCGCGCCAAGCGCGGAAGACGTAATGGTGTAACCGGCGTAAATGGCGAATGCGCGCAATGCCAATGCGGCAATTTCAAAAATTAAAAATACACCTTGAAGATTCAGCACAGGTATCGCCGCAATGACCGGCCGCGTCGCTAAAATGGCGATGAACCAAAACGACATCCAGCGCGCATATTCGCCAGCTGCATACCATTCGTCGCCGAAAACCAAAGCAAATAACCAAGGGCCCAGCAGAATTACCGGTGCGTACACCAACCCGCCAACAGCCAGCAGCGATGTAGTTGCTCGCAACAAAATGCGATGACCATTTTTACCGTCGCGAACATTTTCAACAAATTGAGGGTAAAAGACTGATGAGACAGATTTGCCAATCAATATTGTCGGCATTCCCAATATGGTTTTTGGTAAAGCATATAGACCAGCCGCAGCCGGGCCAAACAAACTGGCGATCATCAAGATGGGTAAACTTTGGCCTATGCTGTTGATGACAATTTGAGGTGTCCGGTAGAGCGGGAAGTCTTTGTGGCGCAACAGCAGTTCTTTAGTATTGGTGACTGCTTCAGCAGAGGGCTCCTTGATAGTCGACTCTCGGCGGATCCCAAACCACAACATGAAGCAATGCAAGAGCGTTGCTGCCGATGCAACTACAATCAAAGCGGCGGCGACCGGGAAAATTAAACCTACACCAGTTTTGGCTATATTCGCGAACAGAGCCTGTAAAACAGTCACTCTTGCTGAAACTTTGAATAGCTTGTACCGCAGAATCCAGTTGCTGGCTATTGCGACCAAAGCCGAGAAAAACATAGAGAGCGGCACCAGAAATAGATACGGCTCCACGGTTTGCAGATCAAATAACTGCACAATCGGCGCTTTAAAAAACACAAAAACCAGAGCGGTAAGCAATGTCATTAATACCGCGATCCATACAGACGCGCGCGCAAGCTGCGCGGCAGCCTGGTGGTCTCTCGGAAGGACAATGGCTATGGGATAACTAAGAGAGGCGAGCGGTGTCAAAATCGCCAGGATCGCCACGAAGGTTCCCAGAATCCCGAATGCCTCCGGACCATACAAGCGAGTGATCACAGGTGCGAACGCAACATTAATCAGTTGCGCACCAGCGGTTCCCGCGGCTACTAAAGTGATATTGCGTACCGACTTACTTTTTAGCAACCGCGAAGGAATTGACAATAATCTCGCCTCGGCAAATATGGCCAATCCAATCTCCTCGTCTTATTTTGATTGGTCTTGAAAACCAACTCTGTAAGCAAAGCTGCGAAACTGCAAATGCCCGGGGCGCGTCTATTACGTGTCTTATGCACGCAGCAAAATTCACTTGTCGAATTGCGGCACCAGGAGCTATACAGGTTTATTTTTGCGCATTCAAAACACTGCAAGTTACAGCTGCGCCCGCCGTGTTCATACGGTGCATGGCAAGGCCGATTTTCTGCGGAGAAGTGACGCGAAATCGACTCACCAACACGGTGGTACCAACTTGGGCCCCGATAACACTGGCGTCCGCACGCTCTAATACACATGCTGTATCGATAATAACGACATCAAAAACCCGGGAAGCATCTGCTAACAAATCCGCAAAATGCTGCCCTGCCAATAACTCACCTGGATTGGCAGGAGTTGCACCACGCGAAATAAAAAACAGGCTCGGCAAACCTTCCACGGGGCGAGCAACGTCCTCCAGCTCTCCCCCCTCAGTGAGAAATTCACTTAATCCAGGCGCAGCGGTCTCTCGGAAAATTTCGTGTAATTTCCCGCGATACATATCGGAGTCCATGACCAATACGCGCTTGCCCAGCTGAGCAAATAGAACTGCGAGATTCACCGCTACAAATGTTTTACCTTCCCCCTGCTCCGGGCTGGTTATTGCAATACAATTATTACTGGCATCAGGAAGACGTTTTGCCAGGGCTGCGCGCAGTCCGCGCAACGCTTCTGCCGCAGGATCCTGAGCGACATTAAATGCCAGCACAGTCATTGCGGAACGAAATTTCCGCTGCAACTTTGCTTGGATCGATGAATGAGGGACGTTGGCAAGAACATCCAGGCCTAATTTTTCCAGCTCTTCCTGATTTTCTATCCCACTGCGGAGCTGATCTCTTAATAAAATAAATGCCGAAGACAAAACCAATCCTGCAATGGCCGACAGCACCAAAATGAGTTTTTTATCAGGTGAAACCGGCTTGGGATATACGGATGAGTTGTCGAGAATCCGCACATTGCCCGCCGTACTTGCTTCCGCAATTTGCATTTCCTGCACTTTATTGCGCAGTTGAACGTAGATTTGTTGTGTCACGGAAATATCGCGCTCCAAGCGCAATACTTCCTGCTGGGTCTCAGGCAAGGCTTCGATTTTGTTTTCTATGCCGGCTTTTTGCTTACGCAGCTGTTCTTTCTTTTCCAACAACGCTTCATAGGTCGGGTGATTAGGCATAAAGCGGCGGGAAATTTCCGTTTCGGAAAATTCCAACTCATTCAACTGTGATTCTATATTGACCAGGCGCTGCAGGACCGATTGGGTTTCGAGTGACAGGTTGACACTTTCCCGCCCCGCCCTATAGGCATTCAAGCGCTCTTCCGCCTTAATCAGTTCCGACTGAACTAAAGGAATTTGTTCATTGAGGAATTTGAGTGTTTTGCGCGCCTCTTCCGATTGTCTCTGAACATTTTGCGAAACATAGATATCGGCAATAGTTTGCAGCGCGGATTCGGCAAATTCCGGCACCGGGTGCAACAGACTCCAGTAGAGAATCCGCGTATCGCGTCCTTGTTCAACGATGGAAAGATTGCGTTTCAGATCCGCTATAGCGACTGATCGATGCAGTGATTTCAATCTGAAGACTGCACCGGAGGGGGCGGTGATTTCTTCAATGTGGAGATTAATTTCACCGGAATTGAATTCTACGGCTTCGCCAACGCGTCCTTCGCCGAGGAATTCCTTATCGAGATATAAACCATAGCTATGCGAGTCCTGAACCACCAGTTCAAACGTTTTGCCAGCGTGATGATCATCTACGCTGAAAGATCCGACCCGGATGTTTTCATTCGCAAATACAAATGCGCTGCCGGTAAAAAGAGGCGGTCGTTCAACGCCTTTGCGAATTAAAAAATCGCCCACTATAGGCAGAGTCTTAGGCTCGACCACCAGAGTAAGCCCGAGAATATCCACTGCGCGGCCGAGAACGGCGCGCGAGCGAATAATTTCGATTTCCGATTGCGATGGCGGTTCTTTACCAAGCAGAGTCGTCACTTCATCCAATGGATTGGCTGCGCGCGACGATTCGATCTGCACCAACGCATCAGCGCGATAGATCGGCGGGGCGAGCACGGCGTAGGCAACCCCAAGAAATATAGTGAACACAGTCGCTGCGGCGATCAGCCACTTGTGATCGAGAAGCACACCGAATATTCGATCTAAATCGATACCGCCACTGCTATTTTCGGCGTAAAGCCCACTTTTTTTTTGTGACATTTCCAACCCGCTTTGACGATCAAATTACGCATGCCAGAGGATTAATCGCCGTTGGTTAAGGTATCCACGTTTCGGCCTATCTGGGAGAACTGGTAGACCGAACTCAACGACGGCAACAGCTGACTTAACACACGATTCCAACGTGACACAGGCGCCGCTGTGACATACACCACATCCGTCGGCTGTAATATAAATTCCGAACCCAATACAAATGCCGCCGCATTGCGTGCATTCAGTTGATAAACGGTGGCGAATTTATCGCTACCCGTAGAATTGCGACGCACCACAAATATTCCCGACGCATTCGCAGTTCCCTCTCTTATACCACCTGCCTGGGCGATAGCATTGGTCAGGGAAATTCGGCTGTTCCCCATGGGAATAGCAAGCGGGCGATTGACTTCACCCATTACGTGAATCTGTTGTGATACCGCATCCGGAACGTGCAACACATCGCCGTCCTGCAATAAATAATTTCGGCTGCGATCGCCAAGTGTCAGCATTTGATAAGCCGACAAACGCTCTTCTTTGCCATTGCGCGTCAAAATCAGCTCATGCCAGTTGGCATTGGGCGTGAGTCCACCCGCCGCACTCAACGCGTCCAATATACGAATGGGAACATTAGTGATGCGCAGAGCTCCTGGTCGGACGACCTGACCTGTGACATAAGCTTTGCGCGCGTTGAATTCCGCCACTTTTACTTCAACTTGTGGATCGGCAATAAATCGACTCAAGCGCTGTTGAATTTCGCTGCGCACATCACGCGTTGTGCGGCCAGCGACATCCACTATGCCGATATAGGGGTAAAAAATCGTACCGTCGGAATGTACAACATTGCCGGATTCCGCCGCACTGCGCTCATTTCCAGCTGGAATGGTTAATTCGGGATGGTCGTAAACTATAACGCTGAGAATATCGCCGGGACCGATTAAATAGTCGTACCTGGAGTTCGACGGTTCAACAATATTGTGTCTTACTGATGAAGCGGTAAGTTTTTCCGCACGCAAGCGCTCCACCAGGCCAAGATCAATGGGCACAATATCGACAACAGCATTCAAATTTTCGCTTTTGGATTTCGCTTTATAACGAATGTGCCCACCGGGCGCGCTGACGCAAGCAGTCAGGCAAGCCGCCATCAGTACTGCGGTCAATAGCCGCATAATTCGCACAGACTTATGCGTGGGAGCTGCAAAACAATGGATTTTCATGCTGGTTAACTCTGCTTTATATCCCTACCGATGGAATCCCGGATTAAAGAAAATGAACTCGGGACCAATATGTAAGTGTACGCACACACCATTCTTCCTGGCCGATTTAATCGCGATGTCTAGAGGCGCAAACAAGACCCAGGCGCAAACCTGATGCTCGACGCAATCTCAATTTATCGAAAAAGCAGACAGGAAGATCTGATCTCTGGAATCAGTCGACGTTCACGGCTTATTTATTGTGTTGATTCGCCGCTGCGCATCTTGTCAGATTTGCCGCCAAATTCCACCTGACGGGGGCGCGATTTTGCTACTTTGTGCCGTGGGTTACAAGGGCCTTATCGAATTTAGTCCACTTTCGACGTTAATCGTCTCACAAAACAAAAGTGATTTTGATCAATCGTGTTCACAAACAAAAAACCGTTTAATTTTTAGCCCGAGGTTGATTCCGGATACTATTTGTTCAAAAAAAAAGCAAAATCACATAAAGTTTTCCAGGCAATCCGCCTGATCAAATTTTAATCCAAGGGAAATTTGTTCTATTGAAAATGTGAAGATATGCCATAACACTTCTTGTTTATGGGGCATGTTACCCTTATCATGTTCAAGAAGTTGCAAGCCCCTGCCTAGCAAGCAATTGCCAGAATTTAACAAGAATAAGCAAACATCAGTGGCTGACTCATGACGCGTATACTTTCCAATCGCCATAGCTCGACAATGCCTTATAGTTCGTTGGCATAATGTCTTGATTGTATTTTCAGCCTGATTAATACGGATTTTGCACATACCGGAAACTTTGCAAGCTGGACGACAGAGTAATAATTCACCGTCTTACACAAACTTGAGTGTGGTGATCGTCCACGGCTCTGGGCATTAATTCACCGTCTTACCCGCCTTATGCGGGTTGAGGCGTTTCAACCTGTCATTACAGGAGCAGAGATCTCCTGGGGTATCCGAGTCACATGGGATCAATCATATGCTGAATACACAGAAGGAGCCTTATCTCGTTCGATGTATTAGCCGTTTATTTTTTCTATCGCGCAAAAATAAACGGGTCGTCCAGCTTATTGCCGACGCGGCTCTGATTGTGTTGAGTTTTTTGATGGCAATGTTGCTGCGCCTGGACAGTTGGGCGTTTCTGGCTAATTGGTCTGATCTGCTCATTCTCACGATCTGCGTTCCCGTGAGCTTGCTGATTTTTGCAAAACTCGGTTTTTATCGCGCGGTCATTCGCTATATCACTCACAGAGCTTTAAAAACGCTGCTGATCGGTGTTGCCGCTTCGGCAATGTCACTGGTGGCCATAGGTTTTTTATTCAACTCCCCGATCCCGCGCTCAGTTCCTTTTATTTACGCCATGATCGCTCTGATGACCATTGGCGGTGTGCGCTTTGTCTTGCGGCTGGTTTATCTCAGCAGCCAGAAATATTACAAAACGCGAGTGATTATTTACGGCGCAGGCGCCGCAGGTCGGCAATTGGTCGCATCTCTGCTGGAAGGCAGTGAGCACCAGCCAATTGCATTTGTCGATGATGCTAAACAATTGCATCGCTCTTCAATCCAGGGGCTTGAAGTTTATCCGCCACATCGAATCCCCGATCTAATTAAAAACTACGGTGCGCAAAAAATTCTGCTGGCAATTCCAAGTGCAAGCCTTAGCCGACGCCGCCAAATTCTCACCTCTTTGAAGGATTACGATATTCCGGTGCAAACCATGCCCGGCCTGGCGGATATGGTCGCGGGTAAAGCAAAAATTGGCGAAATTCGCGATGTATCGGAAGAAGACCTGCTCGGCCGCGATCCCGCGCCGCCAGACCCTCTATTAATGGGAGCCAAGATCCAGGACAAAGTCGTCATGGTCACTGGTGCAGGCGGCTCCATTGGCAGCGAGTTAAGCCGACAAATTCTGCGGCAACGCCCTCGTCAACTACTGCTACTCGAATTGTCTGAATTTGCGCTTTACAGCGTTGAACAGGATTTGCAGCAAATCTCTCAGCGAGAAGGCCTACAGGTTCCCATCAAGGCCTTATTAGGTTCAGTGCAACACGGTCAGCGAATGGAAGCACTGATGAAAACCTTCGGTGTGCAGACGGTTTATCACGCTGCGGCTTATAAACACGTGCCTCTGGTCGAACACAATATGGTTGAGGGAATTCTCAACAATGTTTTCGGCACACTCCAAACAGCCGAGGCCGCAGTCGCCGCTGGAGTGGAAACATTCGTTTTGGTTTCTACCGACAAAGCCGTTCGCCCCACTAACGTGATGGGTGCGACCAAGCGCCTTGCTGAGCTGGTGTGCCAAGCGCTGGCGGCAATTCAATCCAAAACCCGGTTTTCGATGGTCCGATTCGGCAATGTCCTGGGATCATCCGGTTCCGTCGTGCCGTTATTCCGCCGCCAGATTCAGGCCGGCGGACCTATAACCGTCACTCACCCCGAAATCACCCGCTATTTCATGACTGTTCCGGAAGCGGCGCAGCTCGTTATCCAGGCCGGCTCTATGGCAAAAGGTGGCGATGTTTTTGTATTGGATATGGGCGAACCGGTGAAAATCGCTGAATTGGCCGAGCAAATGATTCGCCTCTCCGGCTTGGAGCCTATAGTGCCAGGAAAACCCAAAGACCAGGGACATCACCACCCCCGCGGCGATATCGAAATTGTCTTCACTGGCCTGCGCCCGGGAGAAAAACTCTACGAGGAACTACTGATCGGCGACAACGTAATGCCGACCTCTCACCCACGCATCATGACCGCACGGGAAATTTCCTGGTCATGGACAGACTTGCAGGAGTTATTAAATCGATTGCTGGCCGCCTGCCGGGCGACCAATCATGCGGATATTCGCAAATTATTGTTGGAGGCCCCCTTGGCGTACGCGCCGCAGGGGGAAATTGTGGATTTGGTCTGGATGCGCAAGCGGGCCACCGAATTGGCCAAACCCGCAGCTTATGCAACGGAAGAAGCGGCGCTTTTGACAGAAGCCTAAAAACTATTTCAAAAACAGCTCATAGATTCTTGCGTTTGGCTTCAGATATTAACGATCCATCAAGGCTCGCACACGAAATCCTTGATGGACTTCGAATTGGTCAAAACGCGAGCTTACAATTGCAGACGGCGACCATTCCGGCGAGCTGCCACCAAAAAATGTGCTGAACAACAGCTGCTGTATTTTGGAATCATCATTATCTATTCCGCGCAACTGCACATTATTGCGGCTTACGACTTTTACACCGTCAATATAAAGAGCAATCTCACCGTTTTCTTGCCCTTCAGTATTAAGTTTCACGTAAATCGAAAGGTCGTACCAACGCCCTGTGGTAAACCAAAAATTCTGCCCTACCACAGTAGTGCCACAATTATCGACCGGCTGCTGGTCGTAGTAATACAAGCTCACCCTGCCATTTTGCATCCACATTAGACGAACGCTCCAACTTGCCGGGTCGCGCATTTCACATCCCGCAGATGGAAAGTGTGGCGCGAGACCGGGCAGCTTGCCGCCTTTGGCAAAATCGAATCCGTCTTCAAACAACAGTTGATAACTTAGGGTGTACTCATCACTGGGCGGTATCTTGCGAGAAAAAACCAACCGCGGACTGCCAATCTCACTGGGAACATAAGTAGCGCTGAGATATCGCGTGTTGGTCGCCGCATCCTGTCGCACTTCCAGACTCTCTGTATCCTTATGACTCAACAGTTTATATTGGCCAAGGGGTTCATCCTCAAAGTCCAGTGAAAAAACGGGCTTAGCACGCCTAAAGGCCTGAACTTGGTTGCTGGGCTCACTTTCCAACCCATCGCGCGCTATGGCGGTGATGACCGAGTAATATACTTTGTCCTCGTCACCATCGAATAAGATACTCGCATTCTGCGACCTTAAACTTTGAACACTGCTGACATCACTCAGCGTCATATCGGGTTCCGTCGAATAATAAAACGCGTATTCAATTGCATCGTCCACTGGGCTCCAACTGTAAAAAATCCCCTCATCGAGAATTTCTACCTGCACATTTTCTGGCGCGGCTATTCCCGAAGAACTGCTACTCGACGAGCTTGAGCTGGAAGATGAGCTCGAGCTGGAAGATGAAGATGAGCTGGAATTTTGCGGAATTCCATCTGATGAACCCGATGAACTAGAAGCAGATGAATTCGAACTCGAGCTAGACGAGCTGGACGAAGAAGAGCTCGACGAAGCTGCTCCAGAGGAACTGGAAGATGAAGACAGATATTCACCCTGCTGCGGATTCGTCAGATAGATTTTTTCCCGCGAAGAATTTTTGCTGGAGCAGGCACTAACGCAAATTATCGCCATAACAAGCGCGCAAATACGGTACATCAATTAACCCCAAAAACATGATTCATATCAGAAACTGCTCGCGCAGGCTCTCTATCCGTCCAGTATAGATACGGTCAAAAACCCGTCAAAGCAGCCGATCGGCGTATGAACGGCACGAAAAGTTCACAGAGTCATTATTTACGTACCGCTTCCATTGCAATTGATAAATCTGTCACACGCTTACAAAAAGATTTATCCAAATAGATTGGAAAGGTTGTGGCTTACTGCGACAAATTCTAGAAGTGGCGGAAGAGAGGCAAACCGCGCACACAGCGAAAATTAATCCGCTGTATGCGCAAAAGAATTACTTAGTGATTTTCTCAAACTCGTCGAAATAAGTCGGGAAGGTTTTTGAGGTGCACTTAGGGTCATTGATGGTGATGGGTGCGTCACCAAAGGCTGCCAGGGAAAAACACATGGCCATGCGATGGTCGTTATAGGTATCTATGGCAGCAGAGCGGATTTGCGCTGGGGGCGTCACGCGAATGTAATCCTCCCCTTCTTCAACTTCCGCACCGACTTTGCGCAGTTCGGTCGCCATAGCCGCCAGTCGGTCCGTTTCCTTGACGCGCCAGTTGTAGACATTGCGGATGCAAGTGGGACCTTCGGCAAACAGCGCTGTGGTAGCGATGGTCATAGCCGCATCCGGGATATGGTTGAGGTCCACGTCCACGCCGCGCAGCTTGCCTTTGCCCGTCACTTGAATCCAGTAATCACCGTATTCCACTTCGGCGCCCATCAAACGCAGAACTTCCGCGAATTTTGCGTCGCCTTGAACACTGGCTGACCCGGTACCGTGAACTTTCACAGGCCCGCCGCCAATCGCAGCGGCCGCAAGGAAGTAGGAAGCCGACGATGCGTCACCTTCAACCATAATGTCACCCGGCGCCTGGTAGGTCTGGCCACCGCGGACGAAGAATGTTTGATAGCTGCGGTTCTCAACCTCGACGCCAAAACGGCGCATAGTGTCGAGGGTGATATCAATATAGGGCTTGGAGACCAGATCGCCATCGACGCGGATCAGCAGATCCGACGACAACAGTGGAGCCACCATCAGCAACGCAGTCAGGTACTGACTGGACACATTGCCCTTGATACTGACCTCACCACCTTGCAGCAACTTGCCGCGAATCAGCAGCGGTGGATAGCCGTCGTTGAGGCTATAAGTGATATCCGCGCCCAGGCCGCGCATGGCGTCCACCAGATCGCCAATGGGGCGCTCGTACATACGCGGCTCACCGGTAATAGTGAATTCGCCTTCGCTCAGACAAAGTGCTGCAGTCAAAGGACGCACCGCAGTGCCGGCGTTGCCGAGAAACAACTCCAAAGGTTGCGCGACCCGAAAGACGCCGCCCAAACCTCGCACCACGCAGGTTTTGCGATCATCGCTCAAAGAATAATCCACCCCGAGCAGGCGCAACGCCGTCAGCATATGGCGTACATCGTCGCTGTCGAGCAGGTTGGTCACAGTGGTAGTGCCGTTGGCGAGGGCCGCCAGCAGCAGTATGCGGTTGGAGAGGCTCTTGGAGCCTGGCAAGGTCACTTCACCGCGCGCGATCTTGCGCGGCTGTAAAACGAGTTGTTCCATGGATCCGGTCTTTAAACGATTGAGGTAAAGGCGCACATTCTAGCCCGTTACCGCCAGGAATTCCCGTTAATTCTGCCCCCGCACTGGCGCCAAATTCAACAAAATGCAAATGTTTTCCCATTCGTCGGGCACATGGTTTAGGCTTAGCCCTCACTTTTTCGGGCATTTATCATCTGCGCGGCCTATCGGAGAACACCAGAACCAGCTCAAAATTTGCGCAAAGATAAACAACACTATCAAAAGAAACGGGGAATCCTATGACTGCAGAGATTATCGTACGCTACTTCCACTTTTTGGCGATCTTCGCTCTCTTCGCCCTGCTCACAGTTCAACACACACTGCTGAAAAACAAGGTGGACGCAAGCACCATGAAAAAAATTGCCGTGGTAGATGCAGCCTATGGTGTTACTGCCCTGCTCGTATTATTTGCAGGTCTGGGTTTATGGCTATGGGTCGGCAAGCCCGCGGGTTTTTACACTCACAACTGGGTATTCCATACCAAAGTCACTCTATTTATTTTGGTGGCTATCTTATCCATCGTCCCATCGATATTTATCTTCAAAAATCGTCGTACAACAGTGGATGTCACCATCCCTAAATCTCTTGTGATGCTGGTCCGGTTGGAACTGTTGATTTTATGCATTATCCCGTTATTGGCGGTATTAATGGCCAATGGTGTGGGATATATCCGCTAAGAAACAAAAAAGCGCACTAAGGTGCGCTTTTTTACTGAGCTTCAGTAATACGTAAGCTCTTTTGTTTTTCCCCAAAATACTCGATAGGAAAAAATGGTGTAGATAATAATCGCCGGCAAAACGATGAGCGCACCCACCAAAATAAACCAGAGTGATTTACTGGCGCTTGCCGCCTGCCAAATATCCATTTGCCCCGGTACTACATAGGGATAAAAGCTGTAGCCGAGAGCGAGGAAGGACAGAATAAAAATCACCACTGCACCAACGAAGGGAATCCAGCAACCAAAATCATTATCAAAAGGAAATTGCGCCAAATAGCGGTCGACGATTAGTACCGCAAAAAAGCACACCACTGGAATAACCAATAATCCCAGCGCCGCCAAACTACCGAACCATTTGGCAAATACATTGGCACTGGTCAGCGGGTTGACGACCGATACCGCCACAATACCCAACGCGGTCAGCCATAAACAAATGCGTGCCCAGCGCGCCGCGCGCAGCTGCAATTCACCATCGGCTTTCATCACCAGCCAGGCCGCGCCTATAAAGCTGTAGCCGGCAGTTACGCAAATTGCGCTCAAAATAGCGAAGGCGTAAGAGGCAAAAGTCGACTCAAAACCCACCACAAATAAACCGAGCATATACCCCTGAGCAAGGGTGGCCAGCAGAGACCCTCCTTTAAATACCCTATCCCACAGTTGTTTATTATGGGGCGGCACTTTTGCGCGAAAATCAAATGCCACACCGCGCAGAATCAAGCCCGCGAGCATCAGGGTAACAGGCAAATACAGGTGATAAAGAATCAGCCCGTGCGCGCGCGGAAATGCAATCAACAACAATCCGACACCGAGCACCAACCAGGTTTCATTGGCATCCCAAAAAGGCCCGATGGAGGCGATCATCAAATCCCGCTGCGGCTCGGAATTATTCGGCAACAAAATTCCTACCCCAAGATCGTAACCATCGAGAATGGCATAAAGCAGAAATGCCAACCCCATCAAACCAATAAAAATCACCGGCAACCAGTAAGCGTCTCCAGTCAACATCACGGGTTCACTCCTGCGTATTCTGAGTTAATGGGTTGTGGCGTTCCTGCAAACTCGGCAAATCCTCCGGCCGATCCACCAATACGGATTTGCGAGCCATAACAAATAAAGTGCTGATATAAGCAGTCAACAACGCAACGTAGAGCGTCAAATACACCGCTAAAGAAAAACCGACATTTTCCCGCGCCAGCGATGTAACAGCCTCACTGGTTTTTAGCACACCATAAACCAGATAGGGCTGACGACCGATTTCTGTTACGTACCATCCGGACAAAGTGGCTATCCAACCGGAAAAGGTCATCAACACCAACACTCGCAGTGCCCAAACCGGCAGCGATTTTTTCTTCCACATCATCCAACCAAATGTCCAGGCCACCAGCCACATCAACATACCCATGCCGAGCATCAGGCGGAAGCTGAAAAATACTGGCGCCACGGGCGGATGTTCGCCGGCAAATTCATTTAATCCCTTCACTTCACCACGCCAATCGTGCGTAAGAATAAAACTGGCTGCACCGGGAATTTCCAATGCATAACGATTGATGCGATCAATTTCATTTGGCACGGCAAATACGGTAAATGGCGCGCCCGCAGTTGTCTCCCAAACTGCTTCCATAGCGGCAATTTTTGCCGGTTGATGTTTCAAGGTGTTGAGTCCGTGCAAATCCCCCACTAAAACCTGCATAGGAAGAAGAACCGCCGCCGCCAACAAACCGACTTTTAACGCCAGCTGCGGCGCCGGCTTGTGATCGCCACGTAACAGACGATAGGCGGAAATTCCGGCGATTAAAAATGCGGCGGTAATACCAGATGCGAGCAGCATATGCGCCACACGATACGGCATGGAAGGATTAAAAATCACGGCCCACCAACTCAGCGGATAAGCCACACCATCACGCATTTCATAACCAGTGGGGGTTTGCATCCAGGAATTGAGCGCAAGAATCCAAAATGCCGACAAACTTGTGCCAATGGCGACTAATACCGTGGCAATAGTATGTACGCGAGGCGAAACGCGGTTGATACCAAATAGCATAATGCCGAGAAATGTCGCCTCCAGAAAAAACGCTGTCAGCACTTCATATCCCAGCAGCGGCCCGGCAATATTTCCCACGGTTTCCATATAACCCGGCCAATTGGTGCCGAACTGGAACGACATGGTAATTCCGCTAACGACACCCAGCGCAAAACTCAAAGCAAATATTTTTACCCAGAAGCGATAACACCGCATCCAGACCTCATCGCCGGTGCGGTTGTATTTGATGCGGAAAAATAACAGGAACCAGCAGAGCGCTATGGTGATGGTGGGAAATAAAATATGAAAACTGATATTGGCGGCAAATTGGATTCGGGACAGCAGGAAAGTATCAACCATCGTCTATTCCTCAGCGAGGCCCATCTCAGCTTTTCCCTAAAAGTTTGTCCTTGATATCCAAAACCTTTCCAAGATTGTTGCCAAGTTTTAATAATTTTTGCAAACGCGCCGCATCAAGTCGTTGAATTTCCATGGTCCATTTCGTCAGCATCTCAATAAGGTCGTGCATCTCCTGCATGCGTTGCTGCGCGTATTTTTCTTCTGGCCCGCTGGGTTTTGTCATTAATAAATTCCGCAACGCGCTCAGTGTAGGATCGATCTCGCGTTTGCGTCTTTGTTCCATGAGTGTTTTGGCAATATCCCAAATTTCGGCAGGAGCGGAATAATATTCTTTGCGGTCGCCAGGCACATGCTGAAGTTTTACCAACTCCCAGGACTGCAATTCCTTTAATCCCATGCTGACATTGGAGCGAGAGAAACCGAGAGATTCGGCAATTTGATCGGCGGTGAGAGGTTCGGGACTTAAAACCAGTAATGCATACATCTGCCCGACGGTACGATTGATGCCCCAGCGGCTGCCCATTTCACCAAAGTGCATCACGCAGGCTTGAATCATCGGCGTCATAAACTGAATTCCTGCATTTTCAGAAGTTACTGAAACTACAGGAATTCACTAGGCGCGTCAAGAAATGATGCGCTTGGGTTGGAGATAGGTGGTTGTAACAGGAGGGCGAATCGCGGACTGTTCCATAGTAGACATAGTCCGCGATCCAGTCAGGTAAACATAGCCTAATTACCGAGATAGCGGCCAATCGTTTTCTGAACAAATTCCCGCATTTGCTCTGGTGACTGATCAGCCAACTGTTCGGCATATTCGAATAAGGGCATAAATAATTGTTCACCTTCAATCTCATCCAAGAGCTGGAAAGATTTGTTCTTGCGACTGATGGATGCCCACTCTTCCCTCACGACGCGCCAGAATTCACTGGTTTTTTGCCAGTAGGCATCGCCAGCGGAAAAATCAAAACCGTTGATTTTTTGATAACGGTTCACCCCCAGTTCTTTTGCGAGATAAGGTTTATCCGCTGTGGGCACACCCTTCTCCGTCAGCTTGAGCTTGTAATTCTCTTCTTCCTGCACCCAACCGTCCGGCAGTATGGTGTGACGGTTGTAGCCTTCCAATACCTGATAATCGTTGCGCACTGTGTGCTCGCGGCGCGGCAGAGGTCGCCAGGTCAACTGGCTCTGCCAAGTGGAAAAATTCGGCTTGTGCTCCCAGCGACCGTAGGATTCATAGCGCGGGGAATCGTCCACCTGATACACCGCTTGCGCCCAGGTTCCGGCCACCTCTTTGCGCGGCAAAGTTTCACGTTTCCAGGTGTTATTGCCAGCGTAAACCAGCAGATCGCGTTTTTGATATTGCCAGTCCTGCCGCCAGTGTTTCATCACCATCGGCCCTACCACCTCATCTCCCTGCTGAAAAAACATCACCATAATGTGCTGCAGACTGATGAAATCTTTTTTGTCTTCCACCACATACACGTATTCGGTTCCCCAGGATTGATAAGGTTTATCCGGCTTGAAGCCCGGCACATAACCCACGGTTTCCAAAAAATCGAAGGTAGTTTTATAGGGGCCTGCCATAGCGAGAATCGCCTGACGGTCGCGTTCAAATGCAGAGAGTTTCGGATCCTGTAGTTTCAACCACCCTTCATGCGGCATTGGATCTAATGAGACGTCAGTGCCTGTCGAGGTGCCGCCGCGTGGAACAAAACCGCATTCTTTTATGGTGGGCCAGCTGAAGGTATAAAAACGCGCGCCGGGACAGTCGACTATTTTTTCTTCCGCATTGTTTTCGTAAGCCAATAGGTGACTGCTCGCAATTTGTAACAAAAGCAACAGGCAGATTTTTTTCATAACACTCATCCGAGGGTGGCCGAAGCAGTGGGATTTAAGGATCACGGAAAAACCTAGTCAAGGAATAGCAAAACCCGGTCAGGGGACAAAAGTTCCGTTGGCATCTTTCTTCTGCCAAATTCCGCTGTATACTGTCTTGTATACAAGTTTGGAGGGCGCACCGTGACAACCCATACGATCGGCTGGACCATTGCTGAATGGCGAGAAGAAAACCGCAATCAACCAGAGGGGGTGCGCGAGCGCCTTCTGGCACTGCGCGCTGAGCTTGCAAAAGCCGCAGATCCCGCGTGGATCTACATTGCGACCGCGGAAGAAATTGACCAACAGCTCAAACAATTTGCCGGCGCCACTGACCTGCCCTTGTTCGGTGTCCCTTTTGCCGTGAAAGACAACATAGACGTGGCGGATATGCCGACCACCGCCGCTTGCCCGCCGTTTTCCTATGTACCCCACGCCGATGCCGCGAGCGTCGCAAAATTGCGCGCTGCGGGTGCTGTTGTGCTTGGCAAAACCAATCTCGACCAATTCGCCACTGGACTTGTCGGCACTCGCTCGCCCTACGGTGTCGTGCCCAACACATTTGACGGGCGGTATATCTCCGGCGGTTCCAGTTCCGGTTCTGCCAGTGTGGTCGCGCGCGGGCTGGTGCCTTTCAGTCTCGGAACCGATACAGCAGGTTCCGGTCGCGTTCCCGCCGGGTTTAATAACATCGTCGGGTTGAAACCCACCAAAGGCCGTATCAGTGCCAGAGGCGTGGTGCCCGCCTGCCGCAGCCTGGATTGCGTTTCGGTTTTTGCGTTGACACTGTCCGATGCAGACGCCGTGGCAAACCTTATGAGCGGTTTCGACCCCGAGGATATCTACTCCCGCCGAGCACCAGTTTCCGCGCGTTACTTCCCCAACAAACCGCGCTTGGGCATTCCTACCAACACCGAATGGTTTGGCGATACTGCAAGCTCAGCAGCTTGGCATAGCACTCTGAAAGATTTTGCAGCTATGGGCGTGGAACTGGTGCCGGTGGACTTCGCTCCCATGTTTGAACTGGCAAGCCTGCTCTACGGCGGCCCCTGGGTTGCAGAGCGTTATGCGGCAGTGGGTGATTTTCTGGAAAGCTCCGGCGAGCAGATGAATCCGGTGGTGCGAAAAATCATCGGCCAAGCCACCCAATTTTCCTCCGCCGATACATTTCATGCGGAATATAGGCGCGCCGAATTGACGCGTCTTATTCATGCGCGTATGGCCGCAGTTGACGCCCTGCTGGTTCCCACAGCACCGCGCCTACCCACCATCGATCAGGTGGAAGCCGACCCAATAGGCGTCAACAGTCAACTCGGGACCTACACCAATTTCGTCAATCTGGCCGATTGCAGCGCACTCGCCCTGCCGGCACAAATTCGCTCTGACGGTTTGCCATTTGGTATCACTTTGATCGCAGCCGCGTGGCAAGACGCCGCGCTGGTGGAATTCGGCCGCCGCTGGCTTAATACGCGCCAGTTGAAGCTCGGCGCCACTGCGCGCGCAACACCACTGACGCAATCCTGCCCGGAAGCACCGGCAGGCCACGTGCGCCTGGCGGTTGTGGGCGCGCATTTGAGTGGCATGCCACTGAATTATCAATTGACCGAGCGCCATGCGCGTCTGGTGGAAAGTACGTTTACCGCTGATCATTACCGACTTTATGCGCTCGCTGGCACCACTCCGCCCAAACCCGGTTTGGTACGCGCCAAAGACGGCAGTGAAATCGTGGTGGAACTTTGGGACATGCCCGTGGAAAATTTCGGCAGTTTTGTCGCACTGATTCCGCCTCCGCTGGGAATCGGCACTTTGACACTGCACGACAATCGCCAGGTAAAAGGTTTCATCTGCGAGAGCGCCGCATTGGAAGGCTCAGTGGATATCACCGAATTCGGAGGCTGGAAAGCGTACCTCCAGTCACTTCACAACAAAACAGGAGATTCACTTGACCAAGCCCACACAGGCAGCTTCGCGTGAAAAACTCACGGATCGGATTTACCAACAGATCAAACAAGATATTTTCGATTTTCGTTTATTGCCGGGAGATCGTTTTAGCGAAAACGAAGTAGCCGCGCGCCTCGCAGTGAGCCGCACACCGGTGCGGGAAGCGCTGACACAACTGCAGCGGGAAGGTTATGTCACCGTGTTGTTTCGCAGTGGCTGGCAGGTCAACCCGCTCGATTTTGAACAGTTTGATCAGCTGTACGATGTGCGTCTGGTGCTGGAATTGGCCGCCGTAAAAAAACTGTGCGAGATGGAATCCGTGCCGGAATTAACCGCGCTGAAATCCTTTTGGCTGGCGAAACCGGATGAGCGTGAGCAGGACGAGCAGCGAGTTTGTCAGGCGGATGAAGAGTTTCACCAAATCATGGTGGCCGCGACAGGCAATCGAGAAATGGCCCGCATTCATCAGGATATAACCGAGCGCCTGCGCATTTTGCGCCGCATCGATTTCACCCAACCGCGCAGACTCGATATCACCTACGAGGAACACGCGCAAATTCTGCGCGCGCTTTTAGGAAAACGCGTTGATCGCGCCAGTACTTTATTAAAAGCACATATTGAAGCCAGCAAAGCCGAAGTGCGCAAAATTACGATCCATCGCCTTCATACAGCGCGCACTCGCTCGCGCGTTTAAATAAAACTTAAAATTACTATCTCAAAAATCCGTTATTTTTGAGATAGTTTTTCTGCACAAACGAATTTACGCCAATAAAGCTTCAATATCGGCTGCAATCTCTTCCGGCTTGGTTGCGGAACCATAACGATTAACCACTTTGCCCGCGCCATCCACCAGAAATTTGGTGAAATTCCATTTAATTGCTTCCGTTCCCAAAATTCCGGGGGCGGCGCTTTTCAATGCGACGAATAACGGATGTGCATTGGCGCCATTGACATCGATTTTGGCAAACAGTGGAAAAGTCACACCGAAATTCAGATCGCAAAACTGGCGAATTTCCGCTTCGCTGCCCGGCTCCTGACCGCCAAATTGATTACAGGGAAATCCCAGTACTTGCAAACCGCGATCCTTATATGTCTGCCAGAGTTCTTCGAGCCCCTTATATTGCGGCGTAAATCCGCATTTACTGGCAGTATTGACGATAAGGTAGGCTTTGGCTGGAAAATCCGCGAGAGTCGCGCTGCGGTTGTCGATAGTGGTGACGGGAATATGTAATAGATCGGTCATGATGTTCTCCAGGTAGAACGACACGGAAACCGTGGATTTTAAACCCGAATACATCTGTGTCTATTGAAATCGACTAAGCGAGGTGTTTAAAAAAAAGCCGGGGCCTAAGCCCCGGAAAGGTCCAAGTCAACCTACTACTAAAAGGTCCGTCAACCTATAAGCTCCTGAAATTTTAAAACTTGTACAAACCTATACCACGCAACTCGATTGCGCCCTCTTCCGTTTGATAGGTTTGCTGATAGGCGTGTTTGAGCGGTATCAGGTCGTAGATAAATTCAGTTGTGAGATAGGCTTTACAGTAATCTTCCACTACCGGTACAAAAGCTGTCGCCACTTGAACCGGATAACTCTCCATAAACTGGTTGCCGACGTTGAGATGAAAATGTTGTGGCGCGCAACCGGAATAACCCAGAGTCACGTACAAACGGTCGCCTTCAAACTGGAATTTTTGCACAGTGACGACCTTGTCTGTTGCAGGGAGTTTGTCGACCAGATTAACCGGCGGTTCACCAAAGGCGACCGCACCTTCTAATTTGCCGCACTCACCACTGCTGACAACAGCTGCAAAAGCAAGGCCGGCCTCGCAAGAATTGCCAAAGGTTTTGTAGGCATGTGTCGGGCACGGTTCGGTAATGCAGGCGATTTGAGCTTCATCCTTGGCGCAAACAGGGTCATATACCGCAGGGCACGGACCTTCGATATGGGTTACCGGAGTGCCTTCCAGTTTGCCGCATTCGCCCTCTTGAATAATGAGCGCGTTAGCCGCTCTTGCCATACAGGCATTGCCAAAGGTTTTGTGCTGGACAGCAGGACAAGGAATGGTGGTGCAAGGTTCAGTTCCGGCTTCGGCCGCGCATACCGGTTTATATTCCTTGGTACATGCAATGGGGTCATCCGGCTTTTCCGGATCATCCGGTTTTTCGTCGTAATACGGCTGCCCTTCCAAATCGCCGCATTCACCTTCCGAGAGAAACTTCGCTCCGGCAGCATCGGACTCACAAAGATTGCCAAAGGATTTATGCACGCCGATCGGACAAGGAGTCGTTATACAGCGAATTTCCTGCAACTCCACCGAACACACAGGCTTGTAGACGGAAGGACAGGCCACTACATCCTCATCCTGGCCTTTCAAAACCTCGTCACCCGCCAGCGATTGCTCGCCTTGTTCACCAGAACCACAACCGAGAAACGCCGCACACACCAGCGTCAGAGTAAAGAGACGTATAGCTTTTATCATTTTTTTGACCTCCATGCTGCCAATTTAAGATGTGTTCTTATCTTAAGACGCTAAGCATGAAGATCTTGTGAAGAAATGTAATGTGCAGCAAATAGGCAATAAAGATCAACAAACGATCAATAAATATCGCGCAAATAGCGTTTTGTCATATTTAACTTGCGCATATAGTCGACAGTGTCGACTTCATCAAATTTGCCGTATTCACGGATAATTTCCCTCAGGGCCTGATCCACATCCTTCGCCATACGACTGGCATCGCCGCAAACGCAGATATAAGCTCCCTCTTCCAGCCATTGCCAGATTTTTTCTCCTTGTTCCCGCATACGATCCTGCACATAAATCTTGCGCCCTTGATCGCGGGAAAAAGCCAGGCTGAGATCGAGAAATCCATCTTTTTGCCAGCGCAGAATTTCGTCCTGAAAATAAAAATCCGTTGCTGCGTGTTGCGCGCCGAAAAACAGCCAGTTTTTGCCGCGGTCACCGCGCGCCTGGCGCTCCTGCAAAAATCCGCGAAACGGTGCTATACCGGTTCCCGGACCAATCATGATCAAAGGCGCATCGCTATTTTCCGGCGGGCGAAAATGTTTATTGGTCTGCACAAAAACCGGCACAGTCTGATCGGCGCAGCGATCGGCCAGAAAGGTCGAACATACGCCTTTGCGATTGCGTTTTTTACCGTTGACATAGCGCGTATAACGCACTGCGCCTACCGCTAAATGAACCTGATCCGGCGTCACTTTGGGACTGGACGCAATGGAATAAAAACGCGGCTGTAAACGTTTAAGCAGAGACAAAATTTCCGTTAAGTCACAATTAGGCGGAAATTCCTGTAATAAATCGGCGATTTGCCGACCGTATAACCATTCCTGCAATTCCTGTTTGCGCTCGGGATGTAACAGGTCTTTCAGCTCTCGATTGGCGGATCGCTGGGCAATAAATTGCACTAATTCCGCACTTGGACGGCAAATTTCGTAGTGATTCTGCAGAGCCAGATGTAACGGCTTTTCTATGCTATCCACCAAGACCGGCGTTTCCGCATTGACGTTTAGCGCTTGCAGAAATTCAAACACATAGTCTTCACAGTTTTTTGGCCAAACCCCAAGAGCATCACCAGCTTCGTAGCGAATACCGGAATCGCGTAAATCAAAGCCAAACCAGCGCACTTCTTTGGCAGAACTTTCCGCATTGAGCAGTTGGTTAATGACCAATTTCGCTGGAAACGGGTTGGTTTTGGAAAATTCGGCGGATGTTTTTTTGGTTTGAGTAACAGCAGTTTCTACTTTTGCGGACGGCTTTTCTTCAGCTGCAGACGGCAACAGCTCCAACACTTTGGCAAACCATTCCTGCGCTGGTTTTGTGTAATCCGCATCGCAGTCAACGCGCTCCATCAGCGGTTTCGCTCCAAGGGCTTGCAAACGCGCATAGAGTTTTTTGCCGTGCCCACAGAATTGGTCGTAATTGGAATCACCTAATGCCAGAAGCGCAAATTCCAGTTGCGCCAGTGATAAATCATCGCTTTGCAACTGCGCCCAAAAATCGCCCCCATTGTCCGGGGCATCTCCATCACCAAAAGTACTGGTGACAAACAGCGCTCGTTTTTCTTCCTTTAAACGCGCCACATCGAATTCATTCATGGGTTGCACATTCACTTGCCAGCCGCGCTCATGCAGAGTTTTGGCAAAATTTTCTGCGAGACCTTCCGCATTGCCCGTTTGTGATGCCCACAATAAAAGAATGGATGGCCCTTTTTCGGAAAGCCCGGTGTTGGCAATCACCGAATCCGGTAATGCCCGGCTGAACATACCTGCCAATAATCCGTTAATCCAAAGGCGATGCTGCTCTGTTACAGGCGCATCCTGCGGCAGAGCCGGAACGGCTTGTATTGTGTCGGCGGTAATTTTTAATCCCGCTAAAAACCCTTCCAGATAAGTATTTTCTGCAGCGCTAAATGACGGCGCCGTTTTTGCTGTGATACCCAGAGTTTCACTGAGCTGGTGAATCAATATGCGGCTGGTCTCTGCGGAAACCGGTGCAAAAGCGGCAGTATTTTTCCCAACAGCCATGACCGCTGCTGTTCCATTAAACGTCGATTCTTCTTCCGCTAATAGATCGTCGCGATCGCTTGCCACAATTTCCACCCGCTCCAGTGCAACAGCGCAGACCTTTAATTCCGGCTGTTGCGAAATGGGATCAATCCGATCACTGGTTACAGCGTTGATCGCGAGCTGGTCGCCGTAAAGATCGTTCCAATGAAACGGTGCAAAACAACTGCCCACCAAGACTCTATAGGTTACCACTGCGGGCAAAATCGCCTGGCCGCGGCGCGAGCGGACCAGGACTTTATCGCGATTATGGATCCCCAACTGCTCTGCGTCGTGGGGATGAATTTCAATAAAAGGCCCGGGATTGAGCTTATTTAACGCTGCGATTTTTCCGGTTTTGGTCAGGGTGTGCCATTGATGCTGCAAACGTCCGGTGTTCAAGGTAAATGGAAATTGTTCATCCGGCATTTCCTCGGGATCCACATGCGGTCGCGGGAAAAATACGGCTTTGCCGGATTCCGTAGCAAAGACCAATTCCGGGCGAGTGCCATCGGCTGCAATTTTTACCGGCTGATTTACGCCGTTATTGAGGTAGCGAATCGGATTGCGATCACTTTGTTGTTCCGACGCGCACGGCCATTGCACGGGAGTTTCACGCAAGCGTTTGTAACTGATGCCACGCAGGTCATAACCAGTTTTAGGGTTGTAGGTGCGGCGGATTTCTTCGAACACCTCTTCTGCGGATGCATAGGAAAATCCCTCTTCATAACCCATAGCTTGCGCAACACGCGCGACAATTTCCCAGTCCGCCATAGCCTCACCCGGTGGCGGAACCGCGGCTTGCGTCAAGGTGAGATTGCGTTCGGAATTGATCATTACGCCTTCGGCTTCTGCCCACAGTGCAGCGGGCAAAAGAATATCGGCGTAGCGATTGGTTTCCGTATCCAAAAATGCGTCTTGCGCTATAACTAATTCGGCATTGCGCAAGCCGTCGATCACAATTTTGCGGTTGGGCACCGTCGCCACAGGATTGGTACAAATAATCCAGCAGGCTTTGATTTGACCATCGGCCATACGCTGAAATAAATCCACCGTGCCTTTGCCCAAACGCGTGCTGATACGACCGCGCGGCACGCCCCAAAAATCTTCGATAAAGTGGCGATCGTCTTCCACCAATAAAGAACGCTGGCCCGGCAATCCAGGGCCCATATAGCCCATTTCCCGCCCGCCCATGGCATTGGGCTGCCCAGTCAAAGAAAAAGGACCGCTGCCGGGGCGACAAATTTGCCCGGTAGCCAAATGCATATTGCAGATCGCGTTGGTATTCCAGGTGCCGTGCGAACTCTGGTTAAGCCCCATGGTCCAGCAGGTCATAAAATTGGGCGCGTCGCCCAGCCATTCCGCTGCACGCATAATATCTGCCGCAGGAATTCCGGTAATTTCGCTGACTTTATCCGGTGTATATGCGGCGAGAAATTCCGGCATTACCTCCCAACCTTGGGTGTAGCGTGCGATAAACTCCGGATCGGTTTTGCCATTTTTATGCAAAAGATAGAGAAGACCGTTGAGCAGAGCCAAATCCGTACCGGGTTTGATTTGCAAAAACAGATCGGCTTTGTCGGCAGTAAGTGTGCGGCGCGGGTCGACCACAATTAATTTAGCCCCGGCTTTTACGCGATCCATCATGCGCAAAAACAAAATAGGATGGCAGTCCGCCATATTGGAGCCGATAACAAAAAATAAATCGGTTTGCTCAAAATCCTGATATGACCCCGGCGGCGCATCCGAGCCGAGAGACAATTTATATCCCGCACCTGCGCTTGCCATACACAGGCGGGAATTGGATTCGATATTGTTGGTGCCGATAAATCCTTTGGCGAGTTTATTCACCAGATATTGCGATTCGATGGACATCTGCCCGGATACATAAAACGCCACCGAATCTGGACCGTGAGTATCAATTAATGTGCGCAAGCGCTGAGCAGTCGCGGCAATGGCGCGATCCATTGAGGTTTTCACCGGCTCATGGCCGCGTTCACTGCGCACAAAAGCGGATTCCATGCGCCCGGGATGTGTCAGCGCCAAAGCGCTGGTCGATCCTTTCGTGCACAAACGGCCGAAATTACTCGGATGATTTTTGTCGCCAATCACACGGCTGATTTGTTTGCCGTCGGTTTCAAGCAATAGGCCGCAGCCAACGCCACAATAAGGACAGACGCTGGCAACAGTCGTGAGTGAACCCGACATAGTTGTCGGTGAAGCAGGCGCATTGGCCGGTGTATCAGGCATAGCGGAAAATCGCGTTTTTTCAGGAAGTCGAGGGAAAGAGCAAGCGATGTGCCACCCACCTGATACAACACTCGATTTTCTTTCTAACCTATTGTTTCTAAAAGACCAAAAAATCGCCGACTGCAATCGTGCGCGCATCCAGCGGATGCCAATCAAGCTCAAAATACGCCGTTTTGGTGCATTAGCGCCTCATAACAAATCACAATCAGGCAGAAACAAAAAAATCGTCGCCCCAATTCAATCGGCCATTCCTTATAAATGCACTGTATTGATGCGCAAAATCTGGCTACGCTTTTTTTAAGGGTCGGCCAACGAACATTCAGCGACTAACCCGTTTGTTACAACGACCAGTTCCAATGGCGCGCCTGGGATCAACCTCAACCTGTTAAACAACAGCCCGGACTGCTAGGCTTTGGATACAGTCACCCGGGCAGAGGATTCGCGAACGATCAGAATCTGTGCAAGCTGTTAAACGTCACGGGCCGATCATTAAAATTCATCATCGACGTTAGGAGTAACTCTATGTCTATCTCTCTCAAAACCTTCGGCAAAGCCATGGCGCTCGCGCTCTCTCTCGGAGCTCTTCATGCTCAGGCCGAAAGTGGACTCTACTTGGGTGGTTCTTTTGGCAATGCCAAAGTTGGCTACAACCCGAGCAGCAATATCGATGTAAAAGACGATGATGTTGGTTACAAATTATTCGGCGGTATCAAGTTCACCCTGCTGGCTGCAGAAGTGGGATATGTCGATTTTGGCAAAGTCGAAGACAGCGGTTTTAGCGGTGAAATCAGCGGCTTTAACGCGTTTGGCATTCTGTCGATGGGACTCGGTCCTATTGATGTATTTGGCAAACTCGGCGGGTTTGTGTGGGAATCGGATTTCGAAACTGCACAACAGCGCTATAAAGATGACGGTTTTGATCCGGCGGTTGGTGTGGGTGCCAGCGTTACTCTCGGCAATTTGAGCGTGCGCGCCGAGTACGAATACTACGACATCGACAATTTCGACAACGTTTCCATGTTTTCCATCGGCGCAGCTTACTGGCTGTTCTGATTTATATATTCGCAGCCTCCACAGGGTGCTGTGGAGGCTTATGGCGATAAAGAAAAAAACCTCTTCTCATTTTTTCCACTTTAATTTGCTGATGCGCACCAGTTCTCGTATTTGCACAGCCCTATAGCACGAAGCCTTAAAGTCGATTTGAACCGAACGACGAATTCGCGAGATGCGTCACATTCCCAACACATTCGGTATAACGATAAGCCGGTAAAATGGACGCGGCTTCCGGGTCGGTCCTAAGGCAGCCTGATCACATGGCGAGTGAGGTTGCTAAAAGTATTTGCATTCACCAACCAGCTCAGACCGAACATTAATTGACCGAATAACAATAACTGAGGCTATGACAATTCATGCGTAAGTTAATCCCGCTGATCCTGGCGTCCTGTGCCCTTGCGGCATGTGGAGGCACGGGTGGATCATCCAGCAGTTCATCCAGTTCCAGCAGCTCGAGTTCTTCCAGTTCTTCTTCGAGCAGCTCTTCTTCCAGCAGTTCTTCGTCAAGCAGCTCATCCTCGAGTTCTTCCAGTTCCAGCTCATCCGCTGGCAGCGGCTGCAACGCCGGACAGATTATCTGCGCAGATTTCGAAGGTAGCACCAATCTACCCACTGGCTGGACGGCTTCCAATGCCAGCAACGTGCGCGTCACCAACGAAAAAGCCTTCAGCGGTACTAATTCGGTCAAAATCACTTCTCCAGGCGGCGGCTACCAACCCAACAACCTAATCCATAGCCTCAAGAGTTATTCCGAACTGCGCGAATCCATGTATGGCCGCATGATGATCAACCTCAGCAGCCAGAACAGCCTGGGCGGCGACTTTACCTTTATCGAAGCTGATGGCCCGGCGCGTTCGCAATCGGGCGCACCCAACGGCACTTCGGTGAAGTATCGCGGCCGCCTCGACGGGCGTAATGACCATTTCATGGGCAACTATGACACTTGGCTCGACAACAACAATGACGGCAACACTGACTGGCTGACCGATTGTTGGAAACATCCTTCCAATATCAGTCCAGCACCACAAGCTTATATATTGCCGAAAGACCAGTGGGCGTGCGTCCAGTGGCATTTTGACGCCAGCAAAAACACTTTGCAGTTCTGGTTGAATGAAACCGAACTCACCCAGATTCAAGTCGTGGGCATGGGTGACGGTTGCGTATCCAGCAGCCAGAACAACGTCTGGTGGGGACCGCAAGCGTTTGAGAATATCCGCCTGGGTATCGAGCAGTATCACGGCAGCTCGCGTCCTCGCACCATGTACATCGACGACATTGCTATCGATGATCGTTTTGTCGCCTGTCCGGGTAGCTCATCGCCAGGTTCGAGCTCATCCTCATCCAGCTCCAGCAGCTCATCTGGCGGCAATCCATTCGGCACTGGTCCTTTGGCCAACGGTTTGTGCGCGGCTAATACCGGCTTGGGTGTCGGCTCTGCTTCTTACGGTTTGAGCTATGCCGTATTGGCCGACGGTTCTGCCGTGAGCATCAAAGGTGGAGTCGCTAAAACTGTTACCTTCAGCGATGGCTCTCCGCTGAAGGATGCGGTTGCGATCAGCAACGGCAGCTACTCCAACAATTTCTGCTTGGCCCGCGCCAACGGTGCTATGCACTGCGGTTCAGGTGAAAGTGTGAGCACCACTGCTTCTTATACGCCATCAAGCCCATCAAAAGCGGTAATTTCTTTAAGCACAAAGAACATCGGTGGTGGTGTTTGTGCGCTCTTGGCAGACAACACCGTGGCTTGCGGCAGCAGCTCTGGCCTCAGCCCTCAAGCCACCGGAACCAGCCTGCCAATTATCCAGATGAGCTGCTTCCGCGATGACGGCTGCTGCGGCGTGACCAGCAGCGGCACTATTCAGTGCTGGGGCGAAAACAATACGCCGACGCAAGGACCTAGCGCCAAAGCTATATTCGTTACAGGCGCGGACTCGAACCAGTGTGCGGTCTATGATGACGGTAAGTCTTACTGCTGGGGCGCAGCGTGGGAAGGCCAGACTGGTGGTGCACCGGAGCAAAACAACCCGATCGTTCCTGTGCCGCTGACAGATCCCGTCGTAGGCGCAGCGGGTGGTCAGTTCCACAACTGCTGGGTTCATACCAATGGCAGCGTATCCTGCTCTGGTAATGGCGGCGGTACCTCCAACGGTGCGGGCGGCGGCTCCAGTACTCCGACCAAGATCCGCGATACCTCCGGTACTCAGTTGAGCAACATCATCGCCGTCAACGGCGGCCGCGGTGCAGCGTGTGGTGTAGCTAAAACTGGCGAGCTCTACTGCTGGGGTGATGCCGGTGGTCAGGCGGAGAAAGCCGTGAAGATCAACCTGAATGGCAAAACAGTCCGCATGCCAGCAGACTGTAAATAGTCCGCCCTTTCTGCTCCATAAAAAAACCCGCGAAATTCGCGGGTTTTTTTATTTCAGTGTCTGCAATCAGCTGACTTTGTAAAACGCATTCATTTTGTCTTCCACCGTTCGCGAAATATCCATCTTCATTAGGTCGGAAATATTGTCGAGCTTAGCGACTCGCAGTCGGTGCAAATGCATCGCGGGGATCTTGCCATTCAATGACCGCAGATCTTTATTGATCATCACCGGCAGAAACGGTTCTTTCGGCAGAAACTTCTTACGGACTTTCTCCAACCCCTCTTGCAGAGGAATCGAACGCGGTTTGCCGGTTTTGCTGCAGCGGTACACCAGGCGCAAGCCTTTTTCCATACAGCCGCGATCCGTCACCTCGGTCGGCAGAATATAAAGTCCGGTCGGCTCTACGGCATCGGACTCGATATTGTTGAAGGTGTCATGCGCGGCAAATTGATTGGGCAGAGCAACCAGCTTGCGACCGTCATGACCGAAATGCACGATTTCATAGTTGGAATAGAGCTGGCTGACAGTCCCGGAAAACAGGCACAGAGCGGCCTCAAATCGCTTCAAAAAACCGAAGGTCGCTTCCGGGAAAGTGTTGCCGCCAAGGGTCCAAACGAGATCTTGGTTGATATTGCTACCGAGCATAGTGGGCGTCCTACATCGTATCTTGACACTTACAATATAGTGACACAGTTCACAAAATCCAGGGATTAGGCCATCCAGGTAAGTACACGCAGCCACCTGAGAACATCTCGCCCATCTCTGCCCAATAAAGCCGTCAATTACCCGCCATCTATACTCCTTATTACTAAAGCACGAGAGACAACTTATGGCGGCACAACAAGGCGTGATTTATTGGTTGAAGAGCGGCATTACCCGCTGGTGGCTAACCGCTTTTGTCTGTGCCTGGTTGCTCGCCCTTATAGTTCTGCTGTGTACGTTGTTGATTCAGAACAATGTTGCACAAGGGCGGGAAAATCGCCTCAAGTTGACTTACTACGCCAATGCCGTGACATCACATCTGACGCAACAGGGGGCGAACGATGTGGGGGCGGAATTCCTGCGTTTGCTCAATGTGCCCGGGCTACGGCTCACCTGTATTTACATCGACCAGTCATTGCATATTGCCAGCGGATTAAAAGGCGAAGCCCCTTGTCCTCAGCATCCCAACGAGCAATGGGGAAGTCATGCAGAACTGACTGTGATACTGCCGTTCACCACCCGCGAGGGTCAGGCTGGCCAGATGATTTTGCGCGCCGATGATCAGCGCCCTCCCTTGCTGCCACTTCTCACCACTCTGATCGTTTTGATCCTTTCCTTTATTGCCAGCGCCATACTGCTCAGCCGCAATTATTTGCGCCGCCAGCAGGAATTTCTCCAGGCACAGCCGCTGCGCGAATTGAAAGAGCTCTGTAACACGCTTTATCAAACGCAGAATTACCGCTTGCGTGCCAAGGAATACGGCAAATCCCCCTACGGCATCATCGCGCGCATGATCAATCAGATGCTGGAGGAATTGCAGACCAACGAAAATGAGCTGCAGGAATACGCGGTGCAAATTCAGGAAAAAAATGACCAGCTGGCCTCACAAAAACGCCTGCATCAGGATCTCAATCAAAACCTGCAAAAAATGTTTGCCGGCGCCAGCCACGATCTGCGTCAACCCTTGCAGGCCATGATGATTTTTGTCGGTGCTATCAAAGAACACGCCACCGAAAAACAAGAACCGTTGATTCAAAAACTGGAACAAGTGGTGGACAACCTCAACCACTTGTTTACCGATCTCCTCGACATTTCCAAGCTCGAATCGCGCATGACACGCGTGCCTAAACAAAATGTAGAACTGCGGCCACTGTTGACCAAAATCTACGACGAGTTTGAAGCACTCGCGGGTGAAAAGCGCATCGAATTGCGCCTGTACAACCGCGATCTAACCGTATTTTCCAATCCCAATATGCTGGAGCGGATTATTCGCAATATGATCAGCAACGCCATTCGCTACACGCGCACTGGCGGTGTTTTGATTGGCTCGCGCAAACGCAACAATGCGGTTTGGATCGAGGTTTGGGATACCGGGCGAGGTATTCCGCAGGAAAAAATCGGCGAGATTTTTAATGAATTCGTGCAGATCAAAGACGAAGAAAATGACAACAACAAAGGCGTTGGCCTAGGGCTTTTTATTGTTAAACGCTTAGCCCAATTGCTGGACCATTCGATCATAGTCACCAGCAAATTGCGCCGCGGCACAATGTTCCGAATCGTCGCGCCGAGCCATGCAACTAGCGTCACTCAAACTGAATCCCCCGCACTGCCGCCGGCGCCAGTTATCTCTACACCACAACTAATTCAAAACAAACTCGCCCTGAAAATTCTGCTGTTGGACGACGACGATGACGTCAGACAGGCGCTGACGCAGCTGCTGCAAGGTTGGGGCTGCCAAGTGAGCGACTGGGCGCGGTTGGACGATTTGCAAACGGCGCTGGCTAATGAGTCGGCTTATGACCTGATGATTTCTGACTTCCAGCTGGATACGGATATGGACGGATTGCAGGCCATCGCCCAGGTGCGTCAGCAACTCGCGCGACCGCTCCCCGCCTTGGTGATCACTGCCACGCAAGACCCAGAGTTGCTAACGCGCATTGATAACAGCGGCATCCCATCCCTGCGCAAGCCGGTGCGACCCGCAAAATTGCGCGCCCTGTTACAAGCTCTAACAACCCCGCAGGAAAATTAAAGAGAGGAAATAAAACCTCGGCTTAGGAGCTAGCCCAGTAAGCCGGAGCTAGTCGAGCAACCCCTGGTCTTTGGCGAGGAACACCGCCTGGGTCCGACTGCTGGCCGCCAGCTCGCGCAGAATCGCTGCCACATGAACCTTCACAGTACTGGGTGACATATGCAGTTGGCGGGCAATTTCTTTGTTCGATAAGCCGTTTTTCATTTGCTGCAGCACATCCATCTGCCGCTGGGTCAGCTGAGCCTTGCCACCTGCACCGCTTGCGACAGGACTGTAGGTCGCATTCGATGAGCTCTCCATGGCTTCCAAGGGGATGTAGATACCGCCGTTGAGAACCAGCTGGATAGCGGAAAGCATAACGTCTGGGGTGGAGGTTTTCGGGATAAATCCGCTCGCCTGCTCTTTGAGCGCCAGCTGGATCAGATTGGAGTCGATATGGGCCGACAGCAGAATCACCGGCAATGCGGGCCGGCTGCTTTTGAGTGCCCGCAATACCTGAATACCGTTGGAGTCCGGCAGGGTGTAGTCCAGCAACACCAGGTCGATGTCCGGGTTTTCCTGAGAGACTTGCTGAGCTTCCGCCGCTGTTCCTACCTCCAGGACCACTGCTTCCCCCGGCATCTTCTGCAATAGAACCGCCAACCCAGCTCTGAACAACGCGTGGTCATCTACCAGCAGAAACGTGAATGTTTCACCCGTAGAGGTCGATCCACCTACCGAAAAAGTGTCACCCATAGAAATGTCATACGTCAAAGTCACAGGCACACGGCATAGTCTCTACCGTGTGGTACCGGTTTCAATTCCAGCCTATTAACTATGGCTCAGGAGTCCGAATAAGCAACCCGCGCAGCGGATTTTTACCGGGGTCTTCTGTACAAAATCTAGTCCAAAATCAACAGATAAAGAAAAATCACAGCCCAGCGGGACTTCCCAGAGGATGGATGGTTTCGAGGGAGGAATTGCCCGGCATCTCTGCCGGGCTTAAAGAATTAGCGGGTAGCCTGAGCCAAGGCGAGCTTTTGGCGCTCCGCAGCCTTGCGGTGATCGGTACCGATCAGCATGTAGATCGAAGGAATCACAAACAAAGTGAAAAACGCGCCTATCGCCATACCACCAACCAAAACCAGGCCTATGGAATTACGCGCTTCCGCACCCGCACCAGTGACCAATACCAACGGGAAGTGACCAGCTACAGTTGCAATGGTGGTCATCAAGATCGGTCGCAATCGCGTTATAGCCGCTTCGCGCACCGCATCCAATTTCGCTAATCCCTGCTCCTGCAATTTATTCGCAAACTCCACCACCAGAATGCCGTTTTTCGCGATCAATCCCACTAGGGTAACCAAGCCGACCTGCGAATAGATATTTAGCGTAGTGGTCCAACCATCCGTCCAATACTGCATTTGCGGATTAGGCATTTTTAAAAAGGTGAATACGAGCGCGCCGAACATGGCAAGTGGCACAGACCCCAACAAAATCACCAAGGGATCGCGGAAGCTGTTGAACTGCGCAGCCAACACCAAAAAGATCGCCACAATTGCCAAAGAAAATGCCGGTAAAAATTTATTGCCTTCTCTACGCAACTGGCGCGACTCGCCGGTGTAATCAATCATGTAACCCTGCGGCAGAATCTGCGCCGCCTCCTCTTCCAAAAAGCGCAGCGCGTCGTCCAAAGGCTGAATCGCCACACCACTCAGCTTCACCGCGTTCAACTGCTGGAAGCGATTGAGTGAGCGCGGCACTGTGCGGTGCTCAATATCAGCAAATGTGCTGACGGCAACCAATTTACCATCCGGCCCTGTGACATAAATATCTTCCAACTGGTCGGGATTAAGCCGCTCCGCCCTTTTGATCTGCGGAATAACGCGATAACTGCGCCCGCCAATATTGAACCGGTTAACGTATCCGCCGCCGAGCATCACCCCCAAATCAGCGCCCACCTGCTGCATATCCAACCCGAGAGATGCGACTTTATCGCGGTCGATAATGACCTGCGCCTCAGGCAAATCCACCTTGGTGTCGATATTCGGCGGGAATGCGAACATGCCGCTTTGCATCGCCTTCATTTGTAATTGTTCGGCGTATTTGAGAATTTCCTGCGGCTCTTCCGTTGACGCTATAACAAATTCCACCGGGAAATCACCACCACCAGGCAGAGAAGGCGGCAGAATCGGGAATATGTTCACACCGGGAATCGAAGCCAAATTCGCTGTAACTTCCGGCATTACATCAAATGCTGTGCGCTCCCGTTGATCCCAAGGTTCGAGCACCAACCCGGCAAAGCCGCTGTTGGGGAAGGTCAGCTGAAAGGTAAATTCGGCTTCCGGAACGCTCATCAATATGCGGTTGGCTTCTGCGGCATAAATACTCGCCTGCTCCATTGACGCATTGGACGATCCCTCCACTATGCCGAAAACTACCCCCTGGTCTTCGATGGGCGCCAATTCCTTCGGTGACAAAATAAACATAGGAATCGTCAGCAGCGAAATCACCGCCCATACGACGTAAACCGCAATACGGTTGCGCAGAGTGGCATCCAGCCAACGGGTGTATCCGTGTTTGATGCGTTCAAAAGCGCGCGCAACTATGGCAGCAAAACCACGGGATTCAATATCTTTGGTCAGCATTTTGGCGGACATCATGGGCGACAAGGTCAAAGCCACAATTCCAGAAATCGTCACCGCACCAGCCAAGGTAAAGGCAAATTCGCGAAATAGAGATCCTGTGAGTCCACCTTGTAAACCGATCGGTAGGTAAACCGCTACCAGCGTTGCTGTCATGGCGATAACCGGCCCCACCAGTTCGCGCGCCCCCAACATGGCCGCCTCGGCTGGAGACTTGCCTTCGCTGATATGACGCTCCACGTTCTCGACCACCACGATGGCGTCATCCACCACCAAACCAACACACAATACGATGGCGAGCAATGTCAGCAGGTTCAAACTGAACCCGAACAACTGCATCAGAAATACCGCGCCGATCAGAGAGAGTGGAATGGCAATGACCGGAATAATGACCGACCGAATGGAACCGAGGAAAAGGAAAATCACACCGACCACAATCAGCAGTGTTTCGGTCATGGTTTTTAAAACTTCGTGGATGGAGCTTTCGATATATTCAGTCGCGTCATAGGCGACAAGCGCTTCCAATCCGCGCGGCAGAGTCGATTGCATGGCTTCCATTTCTTTGCGGACCAAGCGCATCACATCAAGGGAATTGGCGTTCGGCAGCGGCCAGATTCCCATAAAAACCGCCGTTTTTCCCGAATAACGCACCTCGCTATCGTAGGACTCCGAGCCGAGCACAATATCAGCGACATCCTGCAAGCGAATCAACGCACCATTTTCCGAGCGCAGTGCCAAATTCTTAAATTCCGCAACAGAAGTCAGATCAGTATTGGAAGAAAGATTGACCTGGATGTAATTACCGTTGGTTTTACCCAGCGCCGCCAAATAATTATTGGACGCCAGCGCTTGGCGAATTTGCACAGGCGTTACATTGAGAGCCGCCATACGATCCGGCTTCAACCAAATTCGCATCGCAAAAGTTCGCCCGCCCAACACCTCGGCGCGCTGCACACCTTCTACGGCGGAAAGGCGCGGTTGCACCACACGCGAGAGAAAATCGGTGATCTGGTTATCTTCCAAAATCTCAGAGCTGAAACTTAAGTATGCCGATGCAAAAGCGCTGTCTGCACTTTCCACATTAATAATTGGCACTTCCGCTTCAGGAGGCAGATCACCGCGCACTTGATTGACTTTGGAGGTCACCTCCGACAGCGCTTTGATAGGGTCGTAGTTGAGTTCCAGGCGCACTTGAATAGAGGACAGACCTTGTGAACTTTGCGATTGGATGTAATCAATACCATCCGCACCAGCAATAGCGCGCTCCAACGGAGTTGTAATAAAACCGCGCACCAGCCCCGCACTCGCACCTATATAAGCGGTGGTTACGGTAATCATCGCATTATCACTGCGCGGATACTGGCGAATGGTGAGAGAAGAAATCGCCTGCAGCCCGGCGATCACAATAATCAGATTGACGACTATGGCCAACACCGGGCGGCGTACGAAGATATCGGTAAAGGATTTCATAAAATGTCTACCGGAAATTTAATCTGCAATCCTGCATGATGGCGCCGAAGCGCCATTGGTATCAGGTGTCCTTGGGAGAAGGGTTCAGCGAGAAAGCGGGTTTGACGTCATTGTTTACCGTCACAGGCGCGCCATTTTGCAATTTAAAGCCACCCGAAATCACAACGGTCTCATCGACATTAATTCCCTTGGTTACCACCACATAATCTCCCTGCGTGCGACCGAGCTGCACAAACTGCTGACGCGCTATCAGTTGAATTTCGCCGGCCTCATTGGTCTGCTCTTCCACTACGAAGACCGAGTCACCGTAAGTCGCATAAGACACAGCTGTAATAGGAACAGCGACAACGGGCTCTGTTTCGGGAAGAACCACTTCCACATTGCTAAACATGCCGGGAAGAAGCTTGCGATTGGGATTTTCCACCGTCGCCTGAACACGCACATTACGTGTCGCGGGATCTACTTCAGGATCAATGGTGGTGATCAGCCCTTCGTAAATCTGGCCGGGAACAGCATCCGTGGTCATGCGTACTGGCAAGCCTGGAGCCAAAAACGCCAAGCTCTGCTGCGGCAGAGAAAAATTCAGAAACATAGTATCCACCGCTTGCAGCGATACAATCGGGGTACCGCTCGCCAGGTCTTGCCCCAGGTTGACTAAGCGAATACCCAAACGTCCACTGAAAGGCGCTTTTACCGTTTTTTTCTCTATAGCGGCACGAAAGGTATCAGCTTGAGCAAGCGCTTCCTTGTAGCGTGCTTCCGCAGTATCCAGATCCGCTTTGGATGAGGCACGCTTGTTGTACAACTCGCGCACGCGTTCAACATTCAAGCGCGCCAATTCCACATTGGCTTCCGCCGCTCGAAGTTGCGTGGTTTCCGATGAAATATCCTGTTGAATCAACGGAGTGCCTTTTTCCACCTGTGCCCCAGGCGTAAAAAATATGTCCGTGATCCGCCCGGGAATGTCAGCGGAAATCACAACCCCTTGTGTTGCTTCCAAAGAGCCAATGGCTTTCAGAGTAATTTCCCAACTTTGCTGTTCAACTTTATGCGTAGCGACAGCGGCTGGCGGCGGCACCATAGTGGCTGCCGCAGCAAAAAGATCTTTGAATTGAATTGCTTTAATACCTCCAAGAAGGCCTATTAATGCAAATAAGGAAAAAACGGTGAAGATGATATTTTTAACCATGGTACGTCTACCGAAACGATGAAGATCCAATCCAGCGGAACACCGCGAACGTTAATTACTTGTCGAATGAGAACAAGAAAAAAAGACACGTCAGATGGAAAAAAACCAAATGACGATTCAAGAACCTGCCAGTGAGATGGCAATGGTAAGTTATTGGTCCCTTACAAAGATGAAAAAAAATGTAATCCTCTACAAATTCGTGCCAAGAGGGGTGTCTTCCGACCTGCGAATTGCTGGGCTTTCGACTGGCAACTTCCGCCACACGCCAACCTGTTCAAGAAAGCAGCGCGCAAACGGCACGCGGAAGTGCGAAAAAATATAACCCCTTAATCATGGTGGGGCAAGACACAAACCGACAAGTTTGTATCTTACAAGCATGAGGCGCATGTTTAATCTCAAATAACCCTACCTAGGGTATGGGAAAGGAAAAGCGGAGAGGCAAACGGCATCCTCTTATAATCAATAAACAGGTGCGTTAAAAACTTCTGTTCTATTAAGGATGCCCGTTTGCGGCCTTTAACTCGCTGCCCGCATGGTTGCGACACGAGCAGGTGGGGTTATACGCAACGCCTGGATACGCGCCATTAACTGGGTGGCGTGCTCTTCTTTCTGCTCGACGATCCGCTCAAGCAAGGTGCGTGTAATCAAGTCGCGCCGTCCGATAAACCGGATCATTTCGTTGAAAATATCAACCCCAATCCGCCCGGCAATCAGATCTTCATTCAAAGTATCCAAAGGACTGCCGGAGCTGGTGTAATCGCTGTAGCCTCTCTGCCCGAGTATTGCCGGATTAAAATCCGCATGCCCGCCCAATTGCGTAATTCGCTCCGCAATCTGATCCACGTGTTTTTGATCCTGGTTGGCGTACTCCATGTACTCCGCATCCGCGAGTTTTACATCTTCGTCAGGGCTGGGAAAACCATGGCTCGCGTAATAATGCGCCTTGTTACGCAGTACGCAGATCAGCTCAGTTGCCAGAGCTTCATTTAGTAAGTCAATCAGTGTCTGCGGATTTTCCTGCCCGTGAGAAGCCGAGCAACTGACCATATATTTACGCGCTTGCGCGCGCCTCGAACACATATCATCTATAAAGGTGGTATTCAGCACTTAACACCTCCAAATCCTGTTATCGCCCTATGGCGTGCAAAAAAGAAAACCCAAATAAGAGCCAATACGGATTGCTCACGATCCTCACTCACATTGCGCTTGCGCACAATATTCTCTGCGAGTGTGTTGTGCACCTCCGTTTCTACATTACCGTTAAGGTCCCACGGCACTGTTAATTCGACCGCTTTCATCCCCTAATACCTTTGTCCGCCAAAGCCGTCGTTGGTCATCGAAAATGTGCAAAAAACATTACTTCCCGCCATTAATAAACGATTATCGACCAACGCTATCCACTCAATTCCTTTTACAACATTTCCTCTTTCAACATCCGACCAAGCATTTTTGGTGGTTTCCTTGATGGCCAATTCTATCGCTTTAGTATGCTCCGCTGGCCGCTCAGCTTCCGCTTCAAACTCTGTATTAGCATCGCTGTTGGATCGAGCTGAAACAAGCAAAGCCCCAGGTTGAGCATCCGCTTGCGAGTTCAGTATCAAAACAGACAGCATTAAAGAAATGAACATGAATCTTATAGTTTTCATATGGCCTACCCATGTCCCATCTACTTGCCAGCCATTTTCCGCTAGCTAATTAATCACGTTATTATTCGTGATGAGGCTTAGATAGACAGCAGCATCCATGCCAAAAGAAAATCAATTACAACTGTAAAGCAATGCAAATCGCGCGGAATATTTTTCAGATTGGTTAGGCATTTTTGCAAAACTATTCGTGCCGCGCACCTGCGAATCGCACCGCGACATGCATTGACTCACATGGCACAGATTCCGCAGAGGCGATTTTAACCCGCAATCTTGCGGAACTGCCTTCAGCGAGCGATTTAGATTTATGGACCAAGCTGTTCTTAAAAATAATCCAGCATTACAAAATAATGCTGCTACACCAACGCAGCCAGATGTTGCTACAACACCAAAAGTGCAAGAGCGCCTCCCTGAAGAGGAAGAAAACGCAATTCAGGAAGAATCGGAGTTAACCAAGCCTCCTATCGCTCCGCTGTCGTTAAGAATTCTTACATTGGTAATCGTTGTCACCATCATTTACTTGGCGAAAATGATTTTGTTACCAATTCTGGTAGCTGGATTTATCGCGCTGTTTGCTTCTCCACTGGTTCGCTCGCTGGAAACCTTCCACATTCCCAAACCTGCAGCCAGCCTTCTTTTAGAAGCCGTGCTACTAGGAGCTTTTATCTATATTGCTGTACTGCTGTTCAACCCGGCGCTCCGCTGGCTGGAAGCTGCGCCAGTGATAGGTAGCCGCATCGCCGACGGGGTCTATGCGCTTTCCAGCAGTTTGGGTATAGGCGCCAGAACTACAGATACATCCGCCATCGAACAAGCCATGGATTCCACTGTGGTTACCCTAGCTTCATTATTCGCGCAGACGACTATCATTTTTCTTATTCAATCCATCGCCGTCATTATCATGATTTATTTTTTTCTGGTTTATGGCGATGACTTGATGCGCAATATTGTCCGCTCCCAGGAAACTTTTGCGGATAAGAAATTGACCGTAGTAATGTTCCAAGTCATCCGCGACGATGTATCCATGTATATCCTGTGGGTTTCTCTCATCAATGTGGGGCTCGGCATCTGCACCGCATTAGCACTCTCACTATTTGGCGTTAAAGACGCACTTCTATGGGGAGCTCTGGCGACTATTTTAAATTATGCCCCTTATGTGGGGCCTTTGATTCTTTTAGTAATTTTGACTGCTGTGGGATTTTCCGAAGGCGACTCGGTTTTGAGCATGATTACACCCGCATCTGTATTTATGGTGTTAAATGTTATAGAGAGTCAATTTGTCACCCCGACGGTGTTAGGAAAGCGATTTAATATCAACCCGCTTCTCGTGGTACTGTGGATGTTTATTTGGGGATGGCTGTGGGGAGTTGGCGGTATGTTACTTGCCATCCCACTGCTGATGTGCATCAAGCTCGCTTTATATCATCTGCGACTCATCGGAAATTGGGTAGAAGTGTTTAATGGATGCCCCCAAGACGAAACCAACCTAGCCTGTAAAAAGAATCGATGGCTTGCAAAACTTACAAAGTTTTGGCCACAAAATAGCGCTTGATACTCGATTTACGCGCCTGTTTGCGAATTGTCGGGATAAGCCGGGCATATTTTAATGGCACGCTATTTGTTAACAACAATATTCACATACCTGCACGTCGTCTGTGCAGATTAATTCGATAACGTTCCTATAAAAAGGTGCTGCTTATGAACACACAACAACCGACCACTCCTCCACGCCCTCAATTTGAGGCAGAAAAAACCAACGGTAGCAATCAAGAGCGTTTTCGATCAGCTGAATATGGTACTAGCAATTCTGCAGAGCAAGCTGCTCGAATTGGAGAAGCCCTAGAGCAACTCAAAAAAGCATCTACCAGCATTTATGACGCACTTGCCAGCTTCGGCGTAGCCTCTGGAGATATCGCCAAACTGAAACTGAATGAAGGCAAACGTATTGCGTGGGATCTGGAGCACAAAGCGGAAAATAAAGTTGCGGAAAAGCCCTTGTTATACGTGGGTGCCGCATTCGCTCTGGGATGGCTTTTGTCACGCGTCAGCCGTTAATTCCGCACACCATCTAAGCGAGATTATTTAATGGTGAATGGCTCAACGGAAACACCGCATAGTCACACGGACGAATCTCTGTCTGGCAGCAGCACTGCTGCGCCAGACGAACACAACATGCAAAACAATAATCCTGAGGGGAATGCAAAACCATCACTGCTTACCATAGCCACTGATGTGCTCACTGTCGCCCGCAGTTTTATGGACCTAGCCCTTATGGAAGTAGGCTTGGCAGCCCAAGCGATACCCAGACTTATAGGCGTAGCAATAATAGGGATATTTTTGGCATTGTTTGCTTGGTTATCCCTTTCCGTTTTTATCGGCTGGCTCGCTTATTACTTTTTCGGCTCAATTGGCTGGGGAATTGGAGGGTTTTTCATTTTGCAAATCTTTGCATTATTTGCCTGCAAAATTTTGAGCGATATGTATGTACGGCGCCTAACATTACCTCACACGCGCTCGTTTATTAAAAATACCGGGGAACGCCTCTATGACGCTATCAACCGAGATTGAGCAACTGAATGCGCAGCTTCTCATTGATCGTGAACGATTAGTTTCCCATTGGAATCGGCATCCTCTTAGCCGATTCCGCCACAAAAAAATCATTTTTGTGGGAGCCTTTGCCGCAGTGATATGGCTATCACGTTACCCCACCTTCAGAAAAGCCTATTTATTGTCCAGCCTTGTCACTAAAACCCCTTTCCTTTAAAGTAACCAACGCCATTAGTCTTGCTAAGACGCTGATTTTTCTGCCACTACAGCATTAATGCTCTCTTTAGCATCTAATATTTTCAGCTGATCTGCTGACTATGGTGATAGATTAAGGCATCAATGTTTTGAGGCCCGCACAGCATCTTTTCAGAACCCGCTTGTCACCTATTGCGCTTTTCCGTCGTTATAACCATTTTGAATTCTTTGGTTGTGATTGAATTTGACGAAAGCGCCCACTATAAGCGGAACAAAAATTTATAACGCGGGTATGAATAACCAGACGTTGGCAAAATGAAATACGCCTGGGCTTCATAACCGAAACAGAAACCTTAACAGCTCTTACGTGTGCTGCCGTATGTTTGGCATCGAAGTGCGCAAGTAAGCTAAAGGATAGATTTGGCTCGGGCAATTAAAGAGGAATGCTAGGTGGCGAATATTCTGCTAGTCGATGACGACACGAAGTTTCTGAACGCGACGACAGAACTGCTGAGAATGCTGGGCCATACGGTCCATGGCGCCAGCTCGGTTGGCGAAGCTAAATCTATGGCTGTGGCGAGCCGCTACACTCATGCGATTTTGGATCTTATCCTTCCCGACGGCAGCGGGCTACATGTGCTTGATGCACTCAATGCCGAACACCATAACCTACAGGTCGCCTTGGTAACAGGCCACGCATCGATCAAATCCTTCGTAATGAACCTGTACGGCCCCAATATTAAATATCTGATCAAGCCTATCGATCTCGAACAACTCAATGCGTTTCTCGCAACGAGTAGCGATGGTAGTTCAAGCAGAGAAAGCGGCATAAAGAAACATTTTGGACATCTGGTAGGCGAATCGCCTGTCATGCAAAAGCTCTATGAAATGATCGAGCGAGTCTCGCAGACTCAAGCCAATGTCATGCTAGTCGGCGAGAGTGGTGCCGGGAAAGAAGAAGTGGCCGCTTCGATTCACGTGGCTAGCCAAGTGCGTGGAAATTTTGTTCCCATCAACTGCGGCGCCTTTAGCACTGAACTGATCAACAGTGAGCTGTTCGGCCACGAAAAAGGCGCTTTTACCGGTGCGATTAGCCGCAAACCCGGCGTATTTGAGCTTGCCCAGGACGGTACATTATTTCTGGACGAAATCACCGAGATGCCGATTGATTTGCAACCCAATCTGCTGCGAGTACTTGAATCCCGAAAGGTCATACGGCTTGGCGGGACGGCTCAATTAGATGTCAATTGCCGTGTTGTCTCCGCAACCAACCGGCCAGAACATGAAATTGCGCGAGATAAAAAGTTGCGCGAAGACTTGTACTTCCGCTTGGCCGTGTTCCCCATTCACATTCCTCCGCTGCGCACCCGCAGAGACGATATTCCTCTTCTTGTAGAACATTTTCTTACCGATCTGAATTTGCAATACAACGCAAAAATCGGCATTCGCGAGGAAGATCTCGAACGGCTGTGCCAATACGATTGGCCCGGCAACGTGCGCGAGTTAAGACACTGCCTGCATCGCGCTTATATCATGGCAGACCAGGCAACCGGAAAAATTCGTTTGCCGGAGCGTATTCAATCGCCGTTTTCACGAGTGGAGACGACACAAAGTAATGGCATACATTTTGGAAAGACTGTAGAGGATGTAGAAAGAGAGTTAATTCAGACAACGCTCGAACATTTGGATGGCGATAAGAAAAAAGCCGCAGAAATGCTGGGCATTAGTTTGAAGACTCTGTACAACCGATTGAACAGCTACACCGCCTCCAATTCTTATTCGGAATAACGCGAGAGAAGGGAGTTAATACTACTCCGGTATAAACCGGAGTAGCTAAATGTCATTTAACCGTCAGTGTTTACGGAGACCTCATGAAACGCTCCACCAGCGCCCTTATTCACGATGTGCGCAATCCGCTCAATACAATTTCGATCAATGCCGAGCTCGGCAAATTGACCTTGATGAAAAACGGCGACATCAATAAAGCCCTGCAAATCTTTGATGTCATTTTGGCGGAATGTCAGCTTTGCAGCAAAAAAATAACCGAATTAAAAGAGAGTCTTCAGGACGACTCCGCAGAAGACGTGTTAAAAGATGTAAAACCTTGACGATTGGAGCTAGAAATCTAGCTCAATGTATAAAACTGCAATTTTTATTGCGCCCTCCTTTGCAGCACTCCATCTGTTTCGCTTGTGTTACCAATTTTCAATAAAACCGAAGATTTTGCATGATTCACCACACGTCAGCCCGCCATGGTAAAGCGCCCTTGGTGCACAAAAGGCTGATCCTCTCCTATAAAACGCAACTCACGCAAAGTATTTTGAATCGCGATCGCGTCATTTAACGCCCTGTGTAGAGTTAAACCAAGACGTTTTGCCACATGCGGTTTAGTATGTTGGTAGCGCGCCTGCTGCTGATCATCCAATAAATATTCAATGGCTCTGCAACATGCCAAAGCGGGCATTCTTGCTGCAGTAAACAAGGCGTTGAACCATTGCGCATCATGAACCCAGCAATCGCTATACAGCGTAACGCCGTTGCATATAGCGTTGATATCGCGGCAAATTTCCTGCACAGGCCTCCCCTCTTTCAGCAGCAACAGCCGTGATATTCCATGGATGTCTTGCGCATCTTTGTCCCAGTGCAACCAGGTTGGTTCAGGTTTCACCAGAGATTGATAACGCGTGCCGTCCGGCAACACTATGCCAATTTCTATAGGGTAACTTTCCGCGCCAAATCCAGAGGCTTCGATATCAATTACCGCCACGTCTTTCATCGTTGCTTTTTTTAGAGGTTTCATAATTCTCACAATCAATCGTGTAAAGGTTGGGGACACAAGAGCAATTGACATGCCATTATTTGGCAACTGCGAATTATGCTGTACGTCAAAGCAATTCTTTAGATCAGAAGACTTCACCACTTCGTCTCGCTTCTTATTATTAGCATTATCTTAAAAGCGAGCCATGTAAATTTTTAAGCTTCGGCTTGTAATTTCTGCAGAACAACAACTTTAAGTGTTTTTATTGTGTACTAAATAAATCCAAAGCGTTAGTTTTTTGTGAAATAAAACGCTGCACAGGCTACTTCCTTTCTTCCAACAAATCGTTGCCACTGGCAACGAAGAACAACTGGCACAAAAACCGCATTACTCGATCACCAACCAACAACTCAAAACCATTGGGAGAAGATTATGGCAAAGGCATACACATTGGCGTTAATGCTGGCTTTATTTGGGGCAACTTCTTTTTCTTTAGTCGGATGCGATCGAGATGGCCCCATGGAAAAAGCTGGCGAAAAAGTTGATCGCGCAGCGGAAAATACCGGGGATGCTATAGAAGACGCTTGCGAAAAAGCAACCGACGAGAACTGTTAATTAAAAGGATGACACAAAATGAGGAAAGGACGCCTCAATCCTTCAAGCCGGTTAAGCGCCTTGAATTTCAACCTTCATCCTTGCGTTTGAAATACGGAAAGAATTGAAAGATCAGGAAGCTAAATAACGACAAAGTAAGTGCAATTTCATAACGCTCATATGCTACCGAAATACCAATGGCCCCGGTTATCCAGATGCCCGCCGCCGTGGCAGTTCCGCCCACTCTTTTGGATTCTTTTACTATAGCCCCGCCGCCGATAAATCCTATACCGGTTATAACTCCGTACATTACCCGAGCTTCTGCCTCTGCGCCATCATACACATTCATCGCCACTAACATAAAAGCGCAAGAAGCGATAGCGACAAGCGGAAATGTCCGCAATCCAGCCCCACGCGCCTCCTTTGCTCCGTGCTCGCGATTGAGCGCAATGGGCAAAGCCAGTATGAAAGCGATTCCGAGCTGATAAAAATTGAAGATAATAAGATGAAAATCCAGATCAAATTCCGGCATGCCGGGCTCCGCTGGTTCTAAAAATCTTTATTGAACACCCGACGAAACCCGCGTTTCGCTCGCTCGAATCGCAGGTAATGGCAAAACTGCAGCAGCCACGCGAGCTTTTTTCTGTAAGTAAATATGCTTGGCCAAAGCCAACCTGGCGCAGCGTTTATACTCGTTGGGATTTATTGTATAGGCGATAAAATCTCCCACCCCTTGCATTAAGCCATTCTTCAGTTGGTAAATGCGCCAGGGAGTAATGCTATTGCGATTATCCACCAAAAAGTCCACATAGCGGCTGCTTAAATGCTGAATATCCAAGCAACGGAGATCGGCAACTTCATCTAGGCTAAGAATGTTTTGGAATTCAGATATAGCTTCCTGCCACTGTTGCAAGGTCTGTTTTTTTACCAGTCTTTCCTGCCAAACCACTTCCAGAAATCGAATAAAGTTGGTCAGCGAATACCGAGTCATTTTCCGCTTCATGTTCATAGCTCTCCCACCCCAATCACGCAATTGCCTCCTCGGCGACACCCATCTCCAACATCACCGCAATACACAAGCTCGGTATCAATGGACTCTGAGGTGGAAGAGCAACTTGTAAGCCAAACCCATAAAATTAACCAATACTGGTCAACCGAATGCGTCAGTAATCGCACTTCAACGCCAATAAAGAGAAAAAACGTGGTTATAAAAACTTGGAAGGTGTAAAAAAGAAAATGAAGGATGCAGGAATAGCAAGAGAATTGGCGGGTTATGCCCGCCAATGTTCTGAATTACTTTTTGCGCGAACCGCGCTCAAATTTTTTGTCGCGAGAGCCTTTATGGTCCGGCTTGGCACGCCGGCCGCGACCATTATCTTCCGCGGAATTGTCTGCTGACTTGCCGTACTTCTGCTCGCTGGCCAAGGAGATATTCAACTGCTTTTGGCAAACCCATGCCTTTTGCAGCACGCGGAAGATTTCTTTTGGCATTCCCTTTGGCAAATCGACAGTGCAATGGTCGTCGTGAATTTTTATATGGCCGATATATTCACTATCGATACCTGCTTCATTGGCAATGGCACCGACCAAATCACCCGGGCGCACGCCATCTCGACGGCCTACTTCTACCCGGTAGGTTTCCATATTCACATCCAACTCTTTTTGTTTTTTGCGTTTCTCCTTTTTATCCGGTCGGTCGCTGCGCTCATGTTTCTCTTTGCGTCCTTGCGACACAAAATCATTCGACGGCGTGGTGTCACGCTCTTTTAACAACAGCGGTTGATCGCCTTGATACAAGCAGGCAAGCGCAGCTGCAATGTCGATAGGATTTTGTTCGTTGTCGCGGCAAATGTCTTCGATCAGATTGCGGTAAAAATCCAGGTCTTCCTGTTGCAAGGCATCCTGAATTTTTTGTTTGAAACGAATAACGCGGTGTTCGTTGATATCCGCAGCAGATGGCAGGCGCATCGGCTGAATGGCTTGACCTGTGGCCTTTTCGATGGCGTGCAGCATGCGCACTTCGCGCTTGGCGACAAACAAAATCGCTTCGCCTGCGCGTCCGGCGCGACCAGTGCGGCCTATGCGGTGTACATAGGCTTCGGTGTCGTATGGAATATCGTAATTCAGTACGTGACTGATGCGGTCGACGTCCAATCCGCGCGCCGCCACGTCGGTAGCAACAAGAATGTCGATCTGGCCGTTTTTAAGTTTGTCGATGGTGCGCTCGCGCACGTTTTGCGGAATATCACCGTTGAGAGCGGCGGCACTGTAGCCGCGCGCTTCGAGTTTTTCCGCCAATTCCACAGTCGTGGTTTTGGTGCGCACGAAAATAATCATGGCATCAAAGGGTTCCACTTCCAGAATGCGCGTAATCGCATCCAGCTTATGCAGACCGCTTACCGGCCAATAACGCTGGCGAATGGTTTCCGCTGTAGTGGTTTTTACCTCGATCTTCACATGCTCAGGATTGTTGAGGTAGGTATTGGCCACCTTGGCAATTTCCCGCGGCATAGTGGCGGAAAAGAGCGCGATCTGACGGTCACTCGGCGCGTGACTGAGAATCCATTCCACGTCGTCGATAAATCCCATGCGCAACATTTCATCGGCTTCGTCCAGAACAAAATGTTTGATTTTGTCGAGTTTGAGGGTGCCTTTGCGCATATGGTCCATCACACGTCCCGGCGTGCCGACGACAACCTGAACTCCGCGCTTTAACGCCTGGATTTGTTTGTCATAGGCCTGACCGCCGTAGATCGGCAGTATGTGGAAACCCGGCAAAAAGTGCGCATAGCTCTGGAACGCTTCCGCTACCTGGATCGCCAATTCCCGCGTCGGCGCCAACACCAACGCCTGCGTATGTTTTTGCTTTAAGTCCAACTGTTGCAACACCGGCAACGCAAACGCCGCGGTTTTGCCCGTTCCGGTCTGTGCTTGCCCCAGTACATCGCGGCCTTTCAGCAGCGGGGGCATGGCCATCGCCTGAATCGGCGATGGAGATTCGTAACCAATCTGTTGCAGCGCCTGCAGCAATGGTTGAGAAAGCCCAAGTTGTTCGAAGGTAGGGCTGATTTGGGTCATGACGGAATCCTGTATAGAGGGGCAAAACTGATGGCCAAAAACTGATGGCATTGCATGCCGAAACAAAAGGCGCGGGATTATACAGGCAATGACAAGCCGTGTCCGTTTTTTAACCGCCTTTAACTCGGCGGATCGACGAGTGTGGTGCTGGAACCATTGATACGAAACCATCCCGCAACGCTCAAGCGCTGACTTTTCGCCGGCAAAACTTCATGCGGAAATTCTTCGCTAAGAAACAATACCAGAGTACCGAGCTCTGGCTTTACCTTGGTCAGGCATTCGTCCGCCCCAGGCCGATAGATCACCAGCTCACCCCCCTGCTCCTCTGACCATTCATCGTTCAGATATGTCACAAGGGATAGGCGACGATTGGATTGCCCGCGAAAGGCATCAAGATGGGTTTTATAAAAATCGCCCGGCTCGTAAACCGCCAGGTGGCTTTCAAATGAGAATAAGCCGAGATAGAGAGATCGATTGAGGTAACGTTGTAAAGAAGTGGTCCATGCAATCCAGGGTTCGGCAAAAGTATCCGTCTCCTCGATCCAGGAGATCTTGTCTCGCCGCAACATCTGATTCTGACTTTGCCCACTGCCGCGACCAACTCCTGCGGCGTAAAACCTTTCCCGTTCCCGTTGATGGAGGGTTTGCAGGCAATCGATCAGATGCCGCGGCAAACCCTTGGGCAAGACAATGTAACCCCACTGTTCCAAGCCCTCTGCGATGAGCGCAAACAGCGACTCCTCGTCAGCTTGGGCATGCAAAGCTTCAAGCACCATAAAAACCCTTGAAATGAATTAGATAACTGAGCCGGCCGGCATATGGCTGGCGCGCGATCATGCCAGTTCTCGCGCTCGCACCCTACAAAAAATTTCGTTTCGAAGATGAAAAATGACTAATGGATTCAGGTTTTCGCTACTGTCCATCGGGCGTCGAGGCGAAAGGCGGCATGATTGGCCGGTTTGAACTACCCTGTATGGAAACACCGCTCAACGGCCCGATTCAGCGATCTTTAATGACCGAAGCATCCCAACCTCAAGAGACATATAGCAATTCGTTACACAGTGCCTATATCCAACTGCTCAAAGAAGACAGTCTCTGGCAGGGGCGTATAGATGCAAGCCTTCGTCTCGTCCTGAATCATTGTGCTGAATCATTACGGGTCCGAAGGGTAGGCTTGTGGAGTTTCGACCACGGGTATGATCGCCTGTACTGCAAAATGTTGTGCGACAGCAATGTCTGTTCCCTCGATCCCGCACTGGAAATCTTCTGCAAGGATCACCCGGCGTATTTCAACTCCATTCTCAACGACCGAATTCTGGCCGCACACGACGCCTACAAGACGCCGGAAACGGCGACCTTTGGTCCGATCTATTTCCAACCTCTGGGAATCTCCAGTCTGCTGGATGCCACCCTGCGCCAAGCCGGCAAGACCATTGGCGTGCTGTGCATCGAACATGTAGGACCGGGCCGCACCTGGTCGCAGGCAGAACAAAGTTTTGCCGTCTCTATAGCCGACCTGCTCTCGCAACTGCTCGCCGTGCATGCGCTGTACCGCTCGGAGGAGCGCTATCGCAAGGTGTTCGACTCAACAACCGACGCCATCTTCCTGTTGCAGAACAATCGCATGATCGAATGCAACCAGGCGGCCTTGAAGTTGTACAGCTGCACTTTGGAGGAGTTCTCCCGCCATCCGCCCAAGCGCTTTTGGGCTGAATATCAAGCCGATGGGCAGCTGTCCGTGAGCAAGGTGCAGCAGTTCATGCAACCGGCGCTCAAGGACGGCATTCCCCAGTTGTTCGAATGGCGCCAACGCCGCTTCGACGGGACGGAATTTGACTCTGAAGTAAGCCTGACGCGCATTGAGCTGGATCAAACTCCCTATTTGGTCGCCTGCGTCAGAGACATCACCGAACGCAAACAAACCCAGGCCAAAATCCAGCACCTGCTCTCGCTGCAACAGGCCATTTTCGACGGCGCGGATTACAGCATTATCGCGACCGATCTGTCAGGCACGATCCTCAGTTTTAACCGCGGCGCCGAGCGCATGCTCGGCTACTCGGCCGATGAGGTCATAGGCAAATTGACCCCGCTGGCCTTTCACGACGAAGACGAACTTTACTGGCGCGCCATAGAACTCAATGATGAACTGCCCCACGCTGTCGAACCAGGGTTCGCCACTTTAACGGCATACCCCTCTGTCAATCGCACCGAAGAGCGAGAGTGGACCTATATCCGCAAAAACGGTGAGCGTGTACCCGTATTGTTATCCGTCACGGCCCTGCATCACGACAGCGATTCCGTATCCGGCTTTTTATGTATTGCCTCGGATATGACCGAACGCAAACGGGCCAATGAGCAATTGCTCAATTCAAAGCGCGAAATGGAATACCGCGCCAATCATGACGAACTGACCGGCTTGCCAAATCGCGCTCGCCTACACGATATGGCGCAAGGTGCCATAGTATCGGCGCAAGCCAACAATCAAAAACTGGCGATGATGCTGCTCGACCTGGACCGCTTTAAAGAGGTCAACGATACCCTCGGGCATGCGATGGGTGACAAACTGCTGCAAACCATCGCCCAGCAGCTAAATCAAATGTTGCGCGCCCGCGGCGCCCAGTTGTATCGCCTTGGCGGCGACGAATTTGCGGTGCTGGTTCCCAATGTTCTGGATGAGCAGGAAGCCATGAGCCTCGCCAATCGGATTCACTCCTGCCTGCGCAGTCCTACCCAGGTCGGTGACATCACCCTCGAGTTAGGCGGCAGTGTCGGCATCTCCTTTTTTCCACGGCATGGCGACAACAGTCACTCATTATTGCGCTGCGCCGACGTGGCCATGTACAAGGCCAAATCCGAATCCTCGAGCACGGTGATTTACGATCCCGAGCACGACGCTCACAACCCGCGCCGACTTGCCATGATGGGGGAATTGGGCACCGCCATCCGGCAAAACCAATTGGTTCTGCACTATCAACCGCGCATCGATATCACCAACAAACGCTGTCTCGGTTGCGAGGCTTTGGTGCGTTGGAATCACCCCCGTTTAGGCATGGTTCCCCCGAGTGAATTTATTCCCCTCGCGGAAATGAGCGATTTGATTCAGCCACTCGGTTTATGGGTACTGGAAAACGCGCTCAAACAAATTCAGCTGTGGCGAGAAGAAGGCCTGGATTTGGTCGTTTCCATTAACCTTTCCACCCGCAATCTGATGGACTCCGCATTTCCGAGCCATATCGAACGGCTTTTACAAAAATATGCCGTCCCGCCTCCATCATTGGAAATTGAAATTACCGAAAGCACATTGATTGGCGATCCAGAGCGGGCATTGAATGTCATCAATCGCATTCACAGCCTGGGAGTGCGTTTTGCCATAGATGATTTTGGTACAGGTTATTCATCGCTCGGTTATCTTAAACGTCTGCCAATTGATACCTTAAAAATCGACCGTTCATTTATTCGCGATATGTTGTCCGATGAGCAAGACGCGGTGATTGTGCAATCCACGCTTGGGCTTGCCCACTCATTTGGCCTGGAGGTAGTAGCGGAAGGCGTAGAAGATCAAAAAACGCTGGATGAATTGCAACGTTTAAATTGCGAGCAAGCGCAAGGGTTTTATATCAGCCGCCCGGTGCCAGCCGATGAATTTTTAGCTTGGCACGAGCGCTATAGCGATCCGCAAAATAACCTGGAATAAATGAAAGAAGAAAAATAAAACGATCGAGCAGCCGTCACTCTCAGTGTACATGACCACTCTGCAGATAAGCCTCCACAGATTCCACCGTCAGCGGCGGTGCATAATAAAAACCTTGAATATAATCGCACCCCTCGTTACCGAGTCGCTCCAGCTGTCCTTGTGTCTCAACCCCTTCGGCCAATACCTTCATATTCAAGCTGTGGCCGAGATTGATAACACTTCGCACTATCGCAGCATCAACCGGATCCGTTTCAATGCATTTGACAAAGGACTGGTCAATTTTGAGTTTGCCAACCGGAAATCGTTTTAGATAACTGAGCGACGAATAACCCGTTCCAAAATCATCCAGCGAAATTGAAAAACCTTTTTCGCGCAACCGTCGCATAGTATTGATCGCACTATCTATATTGCGCATTACGGCGGATTCGGTAATCTCAAACTCGATGGTTTGCGGATCTATATTATGTTCCTGCATCAATTCGTGCAGAGACTCCACCAAATTCGGTTGATACAACTGAATCGTCGACAAATTAATTGCAATAGGCAGTCGCAAATTTTTCCAAGCAGCCGCTTGGCGCGATGCTTCTTTTACCACCCATTTACCCAAGGACGGCATCAAGCCCATATTTTCTGCGATGGGAATAAAAGCCGAAGGCGATAAAGGCACTTCATCAAACGCACTCCAGCGCAATAAAGCCTCCACCCCTGCAACTGAAGAATCCCCCAAACAAATTTGCGGCTGATATTGCAAGGTAAAAGAATCCGACTCCAATGCGTTGCGCAATTTTTCCGCCACCCGGTGCTGCCAGCGTATCTTGTTGTGCATCGCGCGCGAATAAAAATGGTAACCATTGCGCCCACCTTGTTTCGCCGCGTAGAGCGCAAGATCAACGTTTTTCATCAGCTCGTCGAGATTCAAATCATCATCGGGAAATATGGTGATTCCGATGCTGGTGCGCACGCGAATTTCATTGCCAAATACATCAAAAGGTCGACCGACCAACGCCGCTAAAATGCGCTCTGCGATCAACGCTACCTCTTCAGGTCGGCCGATGCGTTCCAGCAGAATGACAAACTCATCGCCGCCGAGGCGCGCCAAGGTATCCGTCGATTTCACACAGCTGCGCAAACGCTCCGCCACTTCTCGCAAAAGCTGATCGCCGACAGGATGGCCATGGCTGTCGTTGACCATTTTGAAATGATCCAGATCGAGCAACAGCAATGCACCGCGGCGTTGGTTGCGCTGCGCATCTGATAATGAGTGACTCAGGCGATCGCGCAGCAGGGCGCGATTGGCAAGCCCCGTCAACTCATCATGAGTTGCCATATGCTCCAGCTCTTTCTGAGCTACCAACTGGTCGGTCATATCCAGACCTATGCCCCAGTTAGCCCACCCGCTGATCGGGAATTTTTCGGAAATGTTGTACCAGGCTATCTGCCGTTCATAACGCTGCTTGCAGAGGAGTGGACGAATACGATGTCGGTAGCTGGCGCCGCGGTTGTGACATTCCTCGATCAACTGCTGCCGATACTCCGCATCCGGAAACAAGCGCAGCAATATATTGCTGTTGCTGAATACTTCTTCTTTGGAATACCCACTCACCTCTTCCGCGTGTCGGTTCCAGGCGAGAATACGTCCCTTGTCGTCATACGCATGCAAAATGACCGGCATGTTTTCCACCAGATCGCGCATTTGTTGGCGGCTTTTTTCCAGTTGTTTGCGCTGCGCGGCCTGCACCGCTGCATAAAAGAACATTCCCCACAATGCGGGCTGCAGGATTTGCAGATAATCACCGAGACCTTCTTGAACCAGGTCGCCGCCGGTAATTCCAACTCCGAGCCAACTCGACAAACTCATACTGTTGATGACGGCCGTCGCACAACCAATGGCCCACATCAACCATTTTTCCGCAGTCGTCAGATGCTGGCGCCAGGACGTCAGTGCAAGCAAAACAGCGCCAAGCGAAGCGATTGCACCAATACCGTCTAACAGACTAATCATGTGCCCCAACCCGCCCGTTTTTTATTCCGAACCAACACCAGAGGAGCAAGAGCAGACCATTAGCGGCGTAGGCGATATGCTCCACCATATTAAAAAAGGTCGGCGCCATAAGGTGCTCCAGTGTAGTCGCACACCACCCAATCCAAATCGCAACATAGGCAGAGAACAACCAACCAGCGGCAGGTAAGCGTTTAAGTTCTTTGCGATAAAAAACAATAAAAAGTAGAACGACGGTACTCAGGAACAAGACAAACAACTCGTTTTCTTGCATAGATGTCTCCGCTGGAAGATCTCGATATGAATATGACAACTGGGCGCTCATTTCCTCGCTGGCGGATCGCAAGTGGCGCATCGTTATTATTGAGATTGCAAAATTGGAAAATCGCAAAATGGTAACAGGTTCACCATTTTACCCTCTTCTTAGAGGACGGCACCCTATATCAATACAAAAAATAAGTAAATGCTTACAAATATTTGAATGAGCAATGCACAAATAAAAAAGGGTCCTGAAGGACCCTTTCATTATGAATGGAAATGAGCAGATTATTGCTCTACAAACGCTCGTTCTATGACATAGTGACCGGACTCACCGTGACGCACTTCTTGGAAGCCACGCTGGTTCAATATCGCGCAAGTTTCCTTCAGCATGGAAGGACTTCCGCACAGCATAAAACGATCAGTCTCGGTGTTGATTTGCGGCAAACCTATATCGCTGGTCAATTTACCGGACACCAACAAATCGGTCAGGCGTCCCTGGTTGCGGAACGGCTCACGCGTTACGGTCGGGTAGTAAATCAGTTTTTCCCGCACTACCTCACCGAGAAATTCCTGTTGCGGTAATTCCTTCTCGATGAACTCCTGATACGCCAGATCGTTCACCTGTCGAACTCCGTGGGTCAGAATGATTTTCTCGTAGAGCTCGTAAATTTCCGGATCTTTGATGATGCTCAAAAACGGAGCCAGACCAGTTCCTGTGCTTAACAGGTAAAGATGTTTGCCAGGCAGCAGATGGTCCGGAACCAGAGTGCCGGTCGATTTGCTGTTTACCAAAACAGAATCACCCGGTTTGATTTTTTGCAGACGCGATGTCAGCGGGCCATCCTGCACTTTGATGCTGAAGAACTCCAAATGATCTTCATAATTCGCACTGGTAATGGAGTAGGCCCGCAACAAGGGGCGCCCGTTCTCCAGCGGCAGACCAATCATGGTGAAGTGCCCATTGCGAAACCGAAAACCGGAGTTCCGAGTCGTGCGGAAGGTAAATAGAGAATCGTTCCAATGATGTACGTCAATGACGGTTTCGGTCAGCAGATTGCTCATGGGTCGTCCAGGATAAACAGCGAGGAAGGGTAAATTTGTCGCTAGGCTAATGGACGTCTACTATATAGGTAAATCGGCTAATTCAAATATTTCAAATCGGCTGAACCAATAACTGCTGATTGACCTCAAACATTAGCAGGTTGCATTCACCCACCCCATAACAAGTTAGGACTTCAATTTTCTGGAGTGTTCCCATGCACTACACACTGCGCCAACTCCAGGTCTTCCTCGCCGTTGCGCATTTCGAGAATGTCACTAAAGCCGCAGATTATCTTTCCATGTCCCAATCTGCATGCAGCGGTGCGCTTAAGGATTTGGAAACTCAATACGACGTCCAGTTGTTTGACCGCGTCGGCAAACGCCTGCAAACCAACGAACTCGGCCGTTTGCTGCGCCCCAAAGCGGAGGCCCTGCTGGCCATGGCGCAAGAACTGGAGATGGACCTCAAACGCCACAAAGAGGTAGGCAAAATCAAGGTTGGCGCCACCCTGACCATCGGCAACTACCTAGCCGTGCCCTTGATCAGCCAATTTATGCAGAGTCCGGGCGCGGGGGTAAGCTTGGTGGTTGCGAATACTCAAGCCATTGCGGAAAAACTGCTGAACTTCGATATAGATATAGGCATGATCGAAGGCGAATATCACCATGCGGAACTGGAGATCATCCCCTGGCGCGAAGATGAATTAGTGTGTTTCTGTTCGCCTCGGCATCCCCTGGCACAAAAACAAACCCTGACGGATCAAGACCTGATTTCCGCCAATTGGATTTTGCGGGAACCGGGCTCCGGCACCCGCCAAGCATTTGAGCGAGCAATGCGCGGCCTGCTTCCCCACCTGAATATTTTGTTGGAGTTGGAGCATACAGAAGGCATCAAGCGCGCGGTGGAAAGCGATTTGGGTATTTCCTGCTTGTCGCATATTTCTCTGAAAGACGCTTTCCACCGTGGCTCACTGGTGCCCCTGCCAGTTCCCTACCGGGATTTTCGCCGCATGTTCTACGCGGCATTACACAAACATAAATATCGCAGCGCTGGACTTTTGCGCTGGTTGGAACTCTGCGGAATTCGCTCGTTAACACCCTAAACATTCGGGGGCTATATGCAGATTGGAGTACCCACTGAAATCAAACCACAAGAACACCGGGCAGGTTTGACGCCCGGCTGTGTCAGGGAACTGGTTCGAGCGGGGCATCAAGTAATTGTGCAAGCCGGAGCTGGTGCAGGTGCAGGATTTACGGATGAAGAATACGAACGTGCGGGAGGCCAGCTAGCCAATGATGCGGAAGAAGTATTTGCCCAGAGCACATTGATCATCAAAGTTAAGGAACCCCAGGCCGAGGAAATCCGCCGCCTGCGCCCGCATCATATTTTGTTTACCTACCTCCACCTAGCCCCTGATCCAGCCCAGGCCCGCAACCTACTCGCCAGCGGTGCCACCGCAATCGCCTACGAGACTGTCACAGATCCCAATGGCGGACTTCCTCTGCTGGCTCCAATGAGTGAAGTTGCAGGTCGGTTAGCGATTCAAGCGGCGGCCAAAAGCCTGGAAAAATCCGCTGGCGGTTCCGGAGTTTTACTCGGAGGTGTCCCCGGGGTAGAACCTGGAAAAGTGGTGGTGCTGGGCGGCGGGGTGGTCGGCATGAATGCGGCCCGAGTCGCCTTGGGTTTTGGAGCCAAGGTCACTGTATTGGATAAAGCGCTCGGACGGCTCCGACATATAGACGACGTCTTTCAAGGACGCGTAACCACCCTGTATTCCAATCTCGAAAACATAGAGCAAGCTTTGACAGGAGCGGATGCTCTTATAGGCGCAGTGTTGATACCCGGCGCCACGGCGCCCAAGCTGGTGACGCGCGATATGCTGAAACTGATGCGACCGGGCTCTGTGATGGTGGATGTCGCCATAGACCAAGGCGGCTGCTTTGCCACCAGCCAGCCGACCACTCACCAAAATCCCACTTATATAGTCGACGGCATAGTTCATTACTGCGTTTCCAATATGCCCGGCGCTGTCCCTCGCACCTCCACCATTGCGCTCACCAACGCTACCCTGCCCTACATACAGCTGTTAGCGAATGCTGGCGTTGATGCATGCCGCACACATCCCGGATTACTTAACGGAGTTAATGTGCTGAAAGGGAAAATCGTGCATAAAGCAGTAGCGGACGCGCTGGGAATCTCCTATTACGACCCACTATCACTCATTTAAAGATAGAAACCGCGGCACGCTGCGGTTTCGTCAAATCAAAAAGGCGTCTATCACACGCAGAACCGCTGCTCTCTGCTCGGCGTTCAACCGTGGCCATAACTGAGAGACGGACGCCAATCCTTCGCTGATTTGTGCTTTTTCGTAGGAAGCAGGCTCCTCCGCAAGATTGCGGACCTGAACACTTGGTGTGAAATCCTGATAGAACCAGGAAACGGGAACACCCAGGGCGCAGGCGATTCGATAAAGCTGCGTGGCGCTGAGCTTGTTGTGGCCATTTTCGTAGCGGGAGATTTGCTGCTGGGTAGATTCGATTGCCTCTGCTAGAGCCTGGGCACTAATACCTTCTCTCTGCCGCAATTTTTTTAGACGCTGACCTATATGGCGATCCAGCTCATCTACTAGGGGTTTGGCCATGCTGTGTTGGAAGACTCCACCTTAAAAGGGTAAATCGGCGCAATGAACGCGCTTGACAGCCATGTTAAACCGCCAGTAGCATCGCCTTGATTCGCACTTATGTAGTAAAAATTTTATTTAAACTCCTTTAAGGATATTTTAGACGCCAACTTCAAGGCGGCACTACACTTCCATGCGATCAAAGAGGGTATTGGAGGAGTTTCCATGGAGCCGAAATTTGCCACAGAAGATGACTGCGACAGCTTGTGGGCCATCAGCAAAGAAGGCACCTTGTGGCAAATCAACCCGACAAATCTGAAGGCGGAACCCGTGATGCACCTGCTGGACTTGTCGCCCGTTGCCCGCGTGCGGTTGCAAGCTTATATGGTGCAGCGATGGACGCAGAGCCCACCGCCGGTGATGTCACCGGAGGTGGGCCTAACTGTTTGTGAAGAGTAGGAATTTGAAGAGCAAAGTTTGCAGAAACTGAGAGTTAGAGAGACACGCTTTCTTTGTCTTTCAAACCTGTATCAGCTATCACTTGGCCGTTTTTGACGTAGATAACTCTACCTTGCGGTTTTTCCGTCATACGCGCTTCAGCCACTTTATTTCCAAGTTTATAGGTTACTTGGTAAGCAACCACTTGGTTTTGTGACGCTTGAATTTCGGCCAAGCGTTTTGCATCCGTTACCACTTGCCCATCTTTCACCAACAGCAGGTCTCCGACTTTCGGCGCCTTGGGCATCAGGATGCTGCTTTCTGTCGCGCCGTATACATAGAAGACTTCATAGCTGGTAGGCGCTTTATTGCTGCTCAGACGTTTAATTTCAGCTTTATCGGTAACCACTTCCCCTCCCACAACAGGGAGCTCTTTGCCTGGATTGTGGCCCATGCGCACCAGCGCGGACTGTCCGTCAATTTGGTAGGTCACGTCGTAGCCGACAACTTTGTCTTGCCCAGGCTCTATCCAGCATTGACGTTCGGTTGTTTCGTAAGTTTGTTTGGCTTGGTGATTCGCCTGGACGTTTTTGCCGATAATCCCGCCGACCACGGCGCCGGCAACAGTCGCCACTTTTTTGCCGTTGCCACCGCCAACTTGATTACCGAGCACACCGCCAATAACCGCTCCGGCAGCCGTCCCTGCTATCTGGTGTTCATCTTTGGCCGGCGCCTGATGCGTTACCGTAACGTTCTCGCAGACTTCCTCATCCCTGCCCCGCTGAGTAACCGGCTGTACATCCACCACCGCCGCGAAACGAGGGCCATTTGGATCAGCCACTTCGATAATATTCACGACCTGAGCGTATTCCTGTTCCATCGCTGCCGTAATTGGCTTGATCGATACTATGTCAGCCGCCTTGGGTGACGAATCCTTCAAAGCCAACGCCCCGCCAGCCGTCGCCACCAACCCGCCTATACACAATCCGATAATGAGCTGTTTGTTCATAACCACCCTACAGGTTTCCAGTTGAAGTGCCCGTTTCCCGGGCGTTGAACCTAGAATGCAGTTATAAACCTTAACGAAAGCTGAGCGTAAAGACAGGTATTGAACACGAATGAATCAGTTTTACCAGTTTTTGGGGAATGACTTCACAATCCGAATCTGCTTCTGCTGGATTTCGATATAGCCGCCCAATACCAACTCCTTCATCACCCGACTCACCATTTCCCGCGAAGCGCCAACCATGTTGGCAATGTCCTGATGGGTCAGTTTGGGTGATATCTCCACCTCGGGATTACACAGCCGCTCCAGCGTATGGGCCACACGGCCATAAACATCCAATAACGCCATATCCTTTACGTTTTCGGTCAGAGAGCGAATGCGGTTTGCCAGCTCTACCATAAGCACTTCATATAGCTCGGGATACTCCTGCATAAATCCGCGGAAATTCTCCCGCGATATAGTTAACAGGTTGCTGTCTTCGACAGTGGTTGCGGACGCGGAGCGCGGCTTGCCATCTAACAACGACAATTCCCCAAAGTACTCTCCGGGACCGACATAATTAAGCACTAATTGGCGCCCCTCGTTGTCATCCGTATGAATGCAGACCAATCCCTTCTTGACTACAAACAATTGTGAATTGTCATCACCTTCGATAAAGAGGATGGTATTTTTGGGATATTTGCGTAGGCTCGAAATCTTTTCCAGCTTATACAGACACTCCGGCGGGATATTGGAGAACAGGCTAACTTTTTCAAGCATGGATGGACTCTCTTTTGATAATCGTTCTTTTTATGGTCAGGCACGGATACCATGCCACATAGCGCAAGCAGAGCACCCGTAATACACCACCATCACCGCTATTGGTGGTTGGCATCCTTAACGCTGATGTTGCTGCTCCTCTGCGTCTGCCTGTCATCTTATGCTGTTAAGGTCGAACAAAAAACCGGGTTGCACTGGCTTTTTCATCTGCGGGGACCAATAACGCCGCCATCCGATATTCGGATTATCGGAATTAATTCCGCAGCCGGTGAAAACATGAACCTCTCCCGCCAGACCAGCAGTTGGTCGCGCGATATTTATGCAACCCTGATCGATCGCCTTACACAGGCTCAAGTGCGCCTGATTGTTATGGACATTGCTTTTAAAGATGCTCGGCGCGAGGAGGAAGATGTAGCCCTCGAAAATGCTTTACGAAATAACGGCAAGGTGCTGTTATTCAAATATCTGCGCCGACATCAAATCAATCTCGGCAAAGGTCTTGTCGATATTGAAGAAGAAATCGCCCCGCTGCAGAGATTCGCACAGCATGCATTAGCGTCCGGCAGCTTTGTTTTACCCAAGTATCCGGCTGAAGTCACCCACGCCTATTTATTCACTGAACTTACAAAGGGGAAAGAAGCTACACAACCACTGCTCGCATTTTTGGCGCTGCAGCCCGAAGCAGTTAGACAAAGTCTGTGGGACAAGCTAAGACCAGAACAGCAAGCACCAGAAAAATTAAGCGAGTGGGCTCGACTCTTAGGGGAGATATGGCCCGTATCTACAGTGCCCACCTTATCCACTGAAGAAAAAGACTTGCTCGTCCGATTGCATTTACCCAACCCTATGCCGATCAATTTCTACGGGCCTGCGGAAACCTTCTCCACCGTTCCGATCGACCGGGCGCTGCAAATGACCAAAGAGGAAATGCGCCAACAATTTCACAACAAAGTGGTTTATGTCGGCTATTCAGACTCTCGCCAAACCGAGCAGATGGACGCTTACCGCACCGTATTCAGCGACCGGCGCGGCGTAGATATCAGTGGTGTCGAAATATCCGCAACCGTGCTCGCCAATCTGCTACAAAACAACTATTTGAAGCCGCCCAGTCATTACTGGATGCTCGGTTTAGCATTGGTATTCACAGCAATTGCAATTTTGGCACATCAATTTTCCGCCCCTGTGTGCCTAATAATTCAGTTCCTCGCGGCAGGTGCTTATTTAGTCATCTCATATCGCCTGTTTCTCAATTACTTTGTATGGCTACCCATCGTTATACCTTTTATTGCGTTGCTGTTGAGCAATAGCATTATGTGGACATGGCATTACCTGCAGCAGAAAAAGCGAGAGCAGGAAATCCGTTATATGCTCACCCAATATTTACCAACCGAAGCGGCGCATAAATTAAGTCGCGACTTCAGTCGACTCGAACAACAACGGCAACTTGTCCAGGGCGTTTGTCTGCTGACTGATGTGCAAGGCTACACACGCTTGGCAGAGACTATTTCCCCAATAGAATTGCATGCGTTAATGAATCGTTATTACGCGGTTTTAATTCAAACCGTAGAAGAGCACGGCGGCTTTATCGGCAATTTGGTGGGCGACGGTATGTTGGCGCTGTGGACCGGATCGGAAATCGACGACAACATGTGCAAATCAGCACTACTTGCAGTACACGACATACAAAAAAGATTAGAACAAGAGCCCGACTTGACTGAAAAACTGCCGACTTGCTTCGGTCTTCATGGCGGCCAATTTTCGCTTGGCAATCTCGGCCACTTCGGACATTTTGAGTATTCGCCAGTTGGCGATATGATTAATACCGCGTCTCGCATCGAGCATTTGAACAGACAGCTCAAAACACGGATATTATGTTCCGCACCTGTTGCAAATCATTTAAATGACGTGAAGCTACGTTTTTTGGGTAATTTTTCACTGCGCAATAAAGCCGTTCCAGTTGCACTATATACCTACGCAGATACGCCTACCGATTTAGATGTTCGCTTTAAACAGGCGTACGAACTTTATGAAAATCGCCACTTTGGATTGGCTTTGGCGCAATTCGCGCAAATAGCAGACGCATATGCTGATGGTCCGAGCTTATACTTTGCTAACGCGTGTCGAGAGGAACTAAGCGCCCGAAACTAATAATGTTGTTTGGATCAGGAGAGTTCCATGAACGCAAGTCGCCCCAACTTTCCCGCCGCTCTGACTTTCGGAATTTTATTATTTTATTCGAGTTACGCTAACGCCCGCTGCGATAACCCTGCCGCAACCTTAGAAAGTGCAGAGGGTTTGGTCGAATGGCAATCTCCACAGGAACAAACCTGGGCCAATGCGCCATCTGGAACGCCATTCTGCTACGGCGATCGTGTGCGCGTTTTAACCCAAAGAGCTGTGCTGCGACTGGCAAACGATACTCTGTTGCGTCTGCAGGAAAATTCAGTAATTACCCTGCTACCGGAAGATCGCGGATTTTGGCTGGAATTGGTGGAAGGAGCAGCCCATTTTTTATCTCGCACATCCAAACAGTTCACCATTAAAGCTCCCTATTTAAACGCTGCTGTCGACGGAACCGAATTTATTGTCAGCGCGGCAAGCACCAGCAACCGCGTTGCAGTGTTGGAAGGTAATGTTCGGGTAAATAACGAGTTTGGCGAAATTCAATTGGCAGACGGAATGCAAACCTCGGCGACGGCCACAACCGCACCAAGTCCTGCACAAACCATTCGCGTGCGCGATGCCGCCGAGTGGATCTTGTATTACCCCCCTCTTCTCGCTCAAGCAACTTCACCAGCAATCGAACGATTGATTGAAAATGAACGCTATAACGATGCATTGGACACACTCACGAAAAATGCGTTAACAGCGGAGTCCGCAACTTTAGCGGCCTCACTCGCGTTTAATTCCGGGCAAGCGGAAAAAGCCGAACAATATTTACAAAGCGCTCTCGAACAAAATCCGCAACTTGCCGATGCCCTCGCTCTTCAGGCTTTGTGCACCCTAATAAAAGGTGACGATAAAGAGGCGCTTGCGCAAACAACACGGTTGATTCAAATTTATCCCAATAATCCCAGTGTCTTGATGGTTCATGCCTATGCGATACAAAGCCAAGGCGAAATCGAAACCGCATTAACCGTGAATAGACAAGCTCTGGATCTTATACCCGACAATCTCTTTGCCTTAGCGCGCACCGCCGAACTCGAACTCAGCGCCGGCAATACCAGTGCGGCACGCAAGTTAATTGACAAAGCACTGCAAAAATCCCCCCGCCATAGCCGCATCAACACACTCGCAGGCTTTATCACCCTCAATCGCTTCGCCACCAAGGATGCGCAAAAGTATTTCCAAACCGCCATCGAAACCAACAGCAGCGAACCCCTTGCCAGATTTGGTCTGGCTTTGGCACTGATACAAAGAGGCAAAATCGAACAAGGCCGCCAACAAATGGAAATGGCCGTCCTACTCGACCCAGGCAGCAGTTTATTGCGCAGCTATTTGGGTAAAACCTACGCGACACAAAACAAAAATGATTGGGCCGATACGCAGTACCAACTGGCGAAAAACCTAGATCCTAATGATCCTACGCCGTGGTTTTATAGCGCACTTAAAAACCAGAGCCAAGGCAATTTAATCCGTGCAGCTAAGGACCTAGAAGAAAGCCAATCGCGAAACAATAATCGCTTGGTTTATCGATCCAGATTTTATCTGGACAGGGATGCGGCATCACGCGCGGCGAATGCTGGAAGGATTTACAGCGAGTTGGGTTTAACAGAAAAAGCTATTGATCTTGGCACCAAAGCTATCCGAGAAATCCCAGGTGAACATAGCGGGCATCGTTTGTTAGCTGAGCTGTATAGCAGAGAAAATCGTTATGAATCGCTTAGAGCATCCGAGCGTCTCCAAGCAACGATGCTGCAACCGGTTGGGACTACACCATTACCTTTTGGGTTATCCGAAGTGGGACTTTTAGTAGCCAACGGAACAGGCCCATCTGATCTTGGATTTGGAGAGTATACCAGACTATTTATCAACGAAGGACTTCGCGCTCAAGCTGGCATGTCACGAGGAAGCCGGAATACAGATGCGTACAACGTTAATATAGTTGGAACGAGAAGTAACACCGCTGTGGCGTTAGGCCATTATTCTTATCAAACTGACGGATTTAGAAAGAACAACGACGCAACTTATTCTATATCGAACCTGCTAGCCCAATGGCAAGCGCAGCCGTCATTTGGCATCCAAGCCGAAATTAGTCAGAGAGAAGATAAATTTGGCGATCTCGGATTGAGATTTAACCTTAACAACTTTAACGAAAATCAAAGAACTGATGCAGACATTTCCACATATAGACTAGGAACAAATATAACCACCTCGAAAAACGGACAGCTCTTAGTATCGTTAACGAAGCGATATCGGTACTCTGACTATAACGAGAAGAATAATTTCTCCACAGTCTCCAGAGAAACCTCAATCAAAACCGATGTGTTAGATTTTAGATATAATCACCAATACGCCTCTGGAAACGTGATTATTGGAGGGTTGGTAGCAGATAATCAAGTAGATAGCTTAAATACCGTTTCGAAAGAGCTTCGCAATACAAGCGCCCACCCAGAAGATCTTTACGCATACCACTACATAAAACCAAGCGCTCAACTACAAATAATTTATGGAACAGACCTAATTCGAAATCCTGTCACATATTCTGTTGGCAATCTCAGCTTAATAACAGACAAAAAAAACAAATACTTCCCCAAATTCGGGATCCAATGGACACCCATCAACAATATCGAAGTAAGCGCTGCATATTTCGAAACATTCAGCAACAATCAAGCAATAAGAACATCGCTAAAGCCCACACACATTCTAAATTTTCCACAATTAACCGAAGGTGCGGAAGGAATTACCACTGATACTTATGCGGCAAATTTAACATTAAGATTATGGGAAAACACCAACATTGGTTACAATTACGACACCAGTGACATAATCTTTCCCCAGCTCAGCATTGGACAACAGCTTAGAATTGTGGAAAAAGAACTGAAATCGGAAAACCACAAGCTATACTTCGAGAGCCTACTCAGCAACTCAGCTTCAGTTAGCATTAAGGCATCCTCAGAAAAAACACACAGAGATCGCAATCCAAGCTCTACAGATATTAATCTTCCATTGAAATTCAGCAATGACAATATTTCATTTTTTCTAAACTGGGAAATAGCAAGCAAAACACGCCTTACCTTAGCAAACCACTACATCAATCAGAATTTTCATACGGAGGGATTGGTCGTTCCGAACATCGTAAACATACCTGAAATCAATAGCTCGGAATATGTTTTTATCACCGACTTTGATATTTACAGAAATTTCTCATTCGGCGCACTGAAATTTTCAGCCAAAAATCTTTTTGACGAAAAATTCAAATATGCTGACTTTGACTACTTTATATCAAATGCAAGACCCTTGGAATTTTTCCCAGAGCTGACGCTCATGATAAGCGCCAGCATCAATCTGTGAGTGAACTAAGGCGGGCAATCCGGGTCTTGATCTGGGGTCGGATACCTCAATGAAACCTGATTTTCAATCCACTCTACATAGGCTACAGGGCAGTTACCATCTCTCACATATGGCTGAGCAAAAGCAGATTGGATAAGCGCATCCAAAAAAGATCCTTTTGGTTCAATTGTCGGCCTAATATCATTCCGACTTGCGACGAGAAAACCTTGGTATCCATCAGTATCTCGAATTAAACGCTCAGGAGGAAATAGTCGCTTGCAACTATCGCCTACGCAAGTATCCCAGCGCACGCCATCGGGAGAATATATCTCAAGATCTCCCACTTCGCCGACCGCAACAATATATTTTGTTTTACCTCCGGCCGCTTTAATATTACCTAAGCCAGGACGCCCAAACAGCCAAACAATCACCCCAATTAAAAAAATTATTATGAGCAACAATATCACAATAAGATTTTTCTGACCCCCAATATTAGCTGCCATATATCCTCCTATCTTTGACTTTTGGTTAAATTCCTTTCTTAGATTAACACCCTGATCACCAAGCCATCAATCGGCCAGAATAAAACCAGACCAAATGCTTTCTATCGAATCAAAAAATTCATTCATTCGTTTGAATTTAAAAACAGAAACTCAATTAATATGTTGATCCAAAGCGGCTTTCTCGAAAATCGAAGGCATTTATCAACAAAATCATCTCAAGACGTAAAGACACAAGACCGAACCTTGGATCAACTCATTGGCGACGTGTATCAGTGCGGCGGACAATCTGGATCCTGACTGGAACTGGGATAATGCACAACTTGGATCCCGCGAACCCATTGCACATACTTCACTGGGCAAACTCCGTCACGAGACTGCTGTTGTATTTCCGAATCAGCCGTCGACTTAATCAAGTCGCCCAAACCAGGCTGCGACTGCTCCTGTAAAACCTCCTTCTCATCATCCTTTGGGTCAGCCTGAGAAACAGAAGCCAAACAGAAAAGAGCAAAACCAAACAGAACAAAACTTTTATATTTCATAAAAACTCCTTTTATATTTCCATTAAACCACCCGCCTAGCTAACAAAATATAAAAAAATAAAACAACCATAAAAAAGAAAATATAACGTCAAATTTTTGCGAAATATTCACATTAAATTTACTAAATAATTCCTTTATTTTTAATCTGGCCTTTCAGAAGCAATAACTTTCTTAATAAAATAGGCCCCCAAAATCACCATAACATCAAGATTCATAAATTCATTCAAGCTCATGGTTTTGTCGAGTCACCTTATTTTTGACTCCGCCTCATCCAGACACGCGCAATCATCTTAAAACCTGATTTGTATACGCTCCCCCTACAAAGCAATCCGCAGTTAACAAAAAGCATTCGACGAAATACAATTGCCTTTTGCTTTGCCAACACTTAGAACCAATACACATGTCTCGCCCTTTCCAAACCCTCACCCGCCCCACCGAGTTCTGCTACGAAGAAAAGCGCAGTCGTTTTCATGCGTATGTTTGGCCAGTCAAGTCGAAGGAGGAGGGATTCGAGTTCTTCAATGCGATGAAGCAGCAACATCCCGATGCCAGGCACCATTGCTGGGCGTATTTAATTGGGGATCCGGAGCAGGCCTTGATGGCGGGGTTTAATGATGATGGGGAGCCGGGCGGTACGGCGGGGAAGCCGATGTTGAATGTGCTTACCCAGAGAAAAGTGGGCAATTCCTTTGCTGCGGTTGCTCGTTATTTCGGCGGAATCAAGTTAGGTGCAGGCGGACTGACTCGAGCTTACGGACAAGCCGTTTCGGGGGCGCTGGATCTTGCGGAATTCTGTATGGTGGTGCCAACGCAGCCTATAGAAATCATTGTCAGCTTCGCATTGGAGCAGCGAGTTCGCAATCTTTTATCGCAAATGCGCTTATCGGTATCGAATACCGTTTACGACGCAGAGAAGGTTTTGCTGCAGAGTGAATGCCCGCAGGATCAGATTGGCAATTTGCAAAATCAGCTGCGCGAGCAAACATCTGGCAGCGCAATTCTAAAAACAGAGAAGTAATCAGCGGGCGAGAATTTGGATCGGCACGGCATGCACTTCATCCAATTCTGCCTCTAATTTTTCGGAACTCACTGCCACCATCTGCAAAATTTTGCGAGCCTGCTGGCGGCGGGTATCAGCATGGTCCCAAGCGATAACGCGTTGAAGATAATTCACGGAACCCGCGGAGTCTCTTTTAGCTGCATGCAGGGACCCCAATTCCAAGTTGAGACGAACATCGGAAGAAAACCGGGAATAAAATCCCTCTAATAAAGCTATGGCATCATCGATTCTGTCTCGATACCGATAAATTTTTGCCAGAAAGTACGCAGCTTCCAAACTATCCGCGTCCATTTGAATGGCGTGCAATGCGTGAGCTGCTGCACGCAGCATATTTTCTTCCGCAGATTTTCCAGATTCGTTGCGCGCGCCATCCCAGTAGACATGCGCAGCATTGGTTAAAACATAGGGATCATTTGGACTGTGCTTCAGGGCCAAACCGAGAACGTGTCGCGCCAGCTCATTTCGATTCTGATGTTGCTCGATAACGGCGCGTATCGAAAATGCCCGCGCTACGGAATTTTGTTTTGCATCGACTTTTTTGAGCCATTCGAGCGCAACATTTTGCTGCCCGGATCTATACGCTAGGTCTCCCAAAAGATAAGCCACATCATTTACCGACAAGCGCTTCTCCACCAGAGGACCCGTGTAGGGTTTTACCTCCAGACGGAATCCCATCCAGGTCTTTTTTTCCGCGTATGTCTTTAAAGCTGCGTCGAGCTGTTCCGGAGTCACCCCCAAATAACGCTGCAGCGCCTGGGTAACATCCTCACCCCGGCCAATCGACGCAAGATAAGCCCGCAAGCCAGCCCGGTGGTCCGCTTGCTGATTCAAATGCCCTAATTGGAGGTAATGCATCAACACCCAAGCAGTGGCGTAATAGCGCGACCAGTATCGAGCGTTATTCGTGTCCTGTGGAGTGTGCAGCTCTAACACCGGCATCAAACCGTCCCGGTCCACGTCCTTGCGCCGCCATTGATGAACCAACCCAACCAGCATGCCTTGGCTCTCCAAGGAGGAAGCCGCCAAAAGATCAGCAAATCCTTCCTCATACCAAAGGGGATAGTTCAGCGGATTATGGGTTCGCATCAGATAATGGACGTACTCGTGGAACAGCACCAACCCCACGTCCGCCAACCCCATATCCGCACCGACCACCATCCTCGGCCCCTGCCATGTGTCAAGGAAGTAGCCCGCGATAGCCCGATCCGGCTGGAGCTCGCGATAATCGCGCGAGCGATTGAATAAGAAGACCTGGGCACGCCCGTGCGTCGCCGATTCCGAATGTCCGGTCAGCATCAGCGCCGCCTCTCTAAACCTTTCAAAATCTTCGAGAATACGGCGCGCTTCTGCCGGCTTGCGATCAGAGTAGACAACAAAGTGGTTCGAGGTGTATTCGACCCATGAGGAGGTCTTCGCTGAGGCGGCATGCATACATAACCAAGCAGCCACAAAAACTGCCATACGGATGCCCGTTACGACACTGCTGGTAATACCCATGCTGAAAACATTGCCCTCCAAGATCCAATCGAGGAAGCGGCGATTGTAACGGCAAGATCCTGTCAGGGATAGGAAATACAACCAGAGGAAGACCAACAATCCCTCAATCTTTGAAAAGAATAAATGCCAGAAAAAGGCGGCTTACCCTATGCCAGGGCCCGCCAGCGGATTCCAGGTTCAAGATTGAGTGAGCCCTCTTCCTCCAACGTTGCGTATTGTTTTCCTTCGGGACTTAACAACACTACTGTAGGTGGTGCAAATAGGGGTCTTCGCACAAACTCCAATTTCCAGCCAAACTCTTTTAAATGTTCGAGACTCTGGCGCTGTAATGGCGTGAGATATTGATGAAGGTCGTTCGGAATAGAACTGTGAGTTCCGCGCTTATCCAAACTCTGGTAGGCTGAATCGTCGATGGCTTCCATAATTTCTACGTCTACGCTTACTGGCAACACGATGCACACCTCCCGCATCCAATCCTAGATTAATATTTGTCCACATATCAAGAGTTGTCAAAACAACCTTAGGCGCCAATCGACTGCTTATTCGCTATTTTGCGCCATTTTTAAAAAATAGACACATTAAACCATCTGCAATTATAAAAACACCTCAATATGAGCCCCTTATAAATCTTCCAAGTTGGGCGCATATAACTAAATAACAAATTAAACTTTGTTGCCTATCTCAACCACCTCAATAAAAAAATCCGCTTTTTCATTCGGCACATACCGCCAGCGAACATTCAAATCGTACAGACTCATACCATAAATGCGCTCTGTATCGATGCGCTGATATTTCGGCCTGGGATCTTGTTGCAAAATTTCGCGAATAAGTCTCTCCAAATCCGTCGCGTCTTTTTCGGTCTTCCATTTATCTATAACGGCCTGAGCCACCGAGGAAAATACAACCGGATGGCAAGCAGGTGGTTCTGCCGCTATATGATTGTAGGCATTTGCAAGGGCATCAGCGTAAGGCACGTATGGCTTGATATCCAAAATCGGCGTGCCATCCAACAAATCCAAGCCCGCCACGTGGATATAAAAATTTCCGTTGTCCTTAGACCATCCTCGATATGCAACAACGGACAATCCAATTGGGTTCGGTCTATTGGGAGAACGGGTAGCAAATACGCCCAGGGATTTATTTCCCCCTAAACGAGGCGGCCGGACTTTTGGTCGCCACTCTGCTTCGTTGGCGTGGAAAATAAATTGCAACCACACGTGGCTACACTCCTCCAAACCGGCAAAAGCCTGCTCGTTTGCGAATGGAGGATAAATCAGAATTTTGCCCTCCGCTGTCGGAGCCAGTCCAGGTTGGCGAGGGATGCCGAACAATTCGGTGAAGCACGACTTCACTATACCAATCGGTTTAAATACAAATTCGGAAGATGTGTCGGCCATATTGCAGAAATAGTCTTATGGTTCTTGCAAAAATATTTTCTCATTCAGGGGATGCATTCAAGCAGTATCCAAGAGAGGGTAATCCGGATGATTTACTGCCAAACGATTTGCAAATCCAAAGGCTTTTCGTCGCTCATTAGAGCGATCTAGAAGCATAATGCACAGCCAAAACTATCCACATAATCATCACTACACCCATGCCTCCCATAAAAGACAACATGCGATGAAGAACATTGTTATACGTCATATGAATAAATGCGTGGACTACACGAAACGCCACAAAAGCCCAGGCTAATCCTTGGAGAACTGGTGATTGCTGCGCCTGCAATACCATTGTTGTAATACAGGCGGCATAAAACAGAACTGGCAGTTCAAATAAATTGGCGTAGTGACGAGTTCCGGCCTTGATATATTCCGGAACCCCTTCTCCCTCGAATACACGAAAATATTTTGCCGATACCTGCCGCTTTTTTACGGCCCTGATGCGCCAGGTCACATTCACCAGCATCACCAAAAAGGTCAGCAGAACCAATGCAAACATTGGATAAAACATGAAGCACTCCTTTCATCACAATTTTTTGTCTGCGCGAAGCAATTTATCGCGGGTCTCCTGCTTTTGTCTTTCACTCTTGCGCAGCAAGATATAAGTTGCGCCAACTCCACCGTGCTGTTTTTGCGCAGAGTGGAAAGCCAAGACCTCTTCCATTTGAGGCAACCAGTGGGCAACACAACTTTTCAACAATGCGGGCTGCTCACGTGTTTCACCTTTACCGTGAGTGATCAAGGCGGTGCGCACGTCGTTCTGCATACAATCCTTGATAAATTGGTACACCTCTCGGCGTGCACGCTCTATGTTCATTTTGTGCAGGTCGAGCCGAGCATCAACTGCATATTTCCCCTGGCGCAAATTGCGGAATACACCATGCTGAACACCCGGTCGACGAAATGAAAGTTCAGCAAGTGGATCCACCATTTCGATGGGTTCACCTGCAAGCGGGTCGTCTGCTTTGATTTCCTCACTCTCCGCTTTTTCACGCCGGTGTGCCAGCGTTTTTTCATCAGCAGCGTTTTTGTTGATAACAACCCGGCGCTCGATTTTTATAGGTTTGACGTCGTCACCCAACAGTGCTTGGAATTGATCTTCATCAGACATAGCGGAGATCTCGAAAAACACTTCGTGCGGCCTTAGACCGCACACATCATTAATTCACAATTCTGTAGCAGGGGACATATTCCTGCGTGGGGATCTTCATGCGCTTCTGCGCTACAAACGATCGCAACAACGCATCCAAGGGCCCTATTACATCTTTTTCGCCACTGATTTCGTAAGGGCCTTTTTCTGCCACCGCTCGAATACCGTGCTCTTTCACGTTACCGTCAACTATACCGGAAAACGCTTTGCGCAAATTCGCTGCGAGATCGTGCGGAGCCTGTTGGCGATGCAGTTGCAGCTGTCGCATATTGTCATGGGTTGGCCGGAATGGGTGTTGGAAATCGTCCGCCACTTCCAGTATCCAATTGAAATAATAAGCATCCTGTGCCTGACGACGGAAAGCCTGAACATCCGCCATTTTTTCTTTCATGTAACGCGCGACCGCGGCTGGATCATCGATGATGATTTTATAAAGCGATTGCGCTTTTGGCCCGAGAGTAGCGCCAATAAATTCATGAATTTGTTGGAAATAGGCTTGTGCTGTCGCGGGTCCGGTAAATACCAGAGGAAACGGCAGCTGCTCATTTTCGGGATTTAACAGAATACCGAGAATATAAAGGATTTCTTCCGCCGTACCTGCGCCGCCTGGAAATACCACTATACCGTGACCCGTGCGCACAAACGCTTCCAGACGTTTTTCAATATCCGGCATGATCACCAATTGATTGACGATCGGGTTCGGCGATTCCGCAGCGATAATGCCGGGCTCGGTAATCCCCAGATAACGGCCCGCACGACGCTGCTTGGCGTGTGCAATGGTCGCGCCTTTCATAGGACCTTTCATCGCACCTGGACCGCACCCGGTGCAAATATCCAAACCGCGCAAGCCGAGTTCATAGCCAACTTTTTTGGTGTATTGATATTCCGTTTCGCCAATACTGTGGCCGCCCCAGCACACAATCAAATTTACTTCGTTATTGTGCTTCAGAACGCCGGCATTGCGAATGATGTGGAACACGCCGTTGGTAATACCCGCAGAAGTATTAAAATCGATATCGCGATTTTCTTTGAGTTCATTGTCGATATAAACCAAATCGCGCAGCACCGCAAAAAGGTGCTCTTTAATACCTTTGATCATTTCCCCATCAACGAATGCGCTCGCTGGAGCATTATGAATTTCCAGCTTGATGCCTCTTTCCTGGGCAATCACGCCGATGGAAAAATCTTTATAGGATTCCAATATTTCACTGGTATTGTCCGTCTCCTGCCCGGTATTCAATACAGCCAAGGCACAACGGCGAAAATTGTCGTACAGTTTGGCGTCACTCACCTTGGCCAAACGTGAAACTTCCAACTGAGAAAGAACATTGAGGCTGTGTTCGGGTGTGATTCTTGCCAGTTTGATTTTTTCCACGAAATTTCCTTAGCAGCGACACTGGCTGCAGCAATTCAGCAGGGCTTTATAACCAGTTTAGCAGTGGAATATGGATATCAGACTGCGCTGTTTTAAAAAACTTTGCGCACAGAGGTGTTGAAAAAGCCTTGCGGTAAGGTAGCTAAGATAGCATTCACAAAAAACGCGAGCCTATGCTCGCGTTTCCGGGTGGTTCCGATTAATGTACGTGACCGTGATCGATTTCTTCGGCGGTGGCTTCGCGTACAGCTTCCACAGTTACGTCGAAGTTCAACACCTTGCCAGCGAGAGCATGATTGGCGTCGATGGTGATGCCATCTTCGTCAACGTCTTTCACAACAACCACTTGAACCTGTCCGTAAGGGCCGCGCGCATGGAATTCCATGCCGACTTCGATCTGGTCAACGCCGCTGAAGGCTTCGCGCGGCAGAGTCTGGATCAAATCCGCATCGATTTCGCCGTAACCTTCTGCAGGCTGGACTTTGACGTTTTTCTGGGTGCCAACTTCCAAACCAGTCAGTTCTTTTTCCAGGCCAGTAATGATGTTTCCAGCACCGTGAAGATAATTCAGCGGTTCGCCTCCGCGAGAAGAATCGATAACGTTGCCGTCATCATCCGTCAGGGTGTAGTGGATGGAAACCACACAATCTTTTGCAACTTTCATATTTGTCTCCTACCCAAACCCTGCACGGCCCGGGAGTTATCTATGGGAGCGGGCACCCTACTTGAATAGCCCCCGGGTTGTAAAGAAGGCGCTTCAGACCGTTTGCCGACCTTCTATCAGCGTGGTCACTACACTCGGTTCAGCGAGAGTGGATGTATCGCCGAGCGAATCAATTTCGCCTGCCGCAATTTTGCGCAGAATGCGTCGCATGATTTTGCCCGAACGGGTTTTCGGCAAGCCGGGAGCCCACTGAATTACATCCGGTTTGGCGATGGGACCAATTTCTTCCACGCATAGCGCTACCAACTCCTTGCGCAAGGCATCACTTGGCTCGATGCCGTGCATCAAAGTCACGTAGGCATAAATTCCCTGGCCTTTGATGTCATGAGGGAAGCCGACCACTGCAGCTTCCGCCACAGCAGGATGCAGCACCAGAGCGCTTTCCACTTCTGCGGTTCCCATACGGTGGCCGCTGACGTTAAGAACATCGTCGACGCGCCCGGTGATCCAGTAATAGCCGTCCTCGTCACGACGCGCGCCATCACCCGTGAAGTAGTAGCCCGGGTAGGTAGAGAAATAAGTCTGTACTAAACGATCATGATCGCCGTACACAGTGCGCAATTGCCCCGGCCAGGACGCTTTGATAACGAGATTACCCTCGGCCGCGCCATGCACTTCTTTGCCATCGTTATCGAGCAATGCCGGCTCTATACCAAAAAATGGCAAGGTGGCAGATCCGGGCTTGAGATCAATCGCACCAGGTAACGGAGTGATCATGTGACCGCCGGTCTCTGTCTGCCACCAAGTATCGACAATGGGGCAACGGCCGTTGCCAACCACGCGGTGATACCACTCCCACGCCTCCGGATTAATAGGCTCCCCGACGCTGCCGAGGATGCGTAGCGAACTACGCGCAGTGGCTTCAACAAACTCATCACCCTGCCCCATCAAAGCGCGAATGGCCGTAGGCGCGGTATAGAAGATATTGACCTGATGCTTGTCGACGACCTCCCAAAAGCGGCTGGGAGTTGGATAGGCAGGCACGCCTTCAAAGATCAATGAGGTTGCGCCATTGCACAAGGGTCCGTACACGATATAGCTGTGCCCCGTCACCCAACCCACATCCGCAGTGCACCAATAGATATCGCCTTCGTGATAATCGAACACGTACTTGTGGGTCATGGCCGCTTGCAGCAAATAGCCAGCAGTGGTGTGCAGAACGCCTTTGGGTTTACCAGTTGAACCCGAGGTGTACAGAATAAAAAGCGGATCTTCCGCATCCATGATTTCCGGCTCACAGAAATCCGCCACTTCTTCCACCGCCGCGTGATACCAGAGATCGCGATCTTCATTCCACGGCACATCTCCACCGGTGCGGCGCACGACTACAACCGTGTGCACATCCGGGCAATGTGCGAGCGCTTTTTCGACGTTTTGTTTCAGCGGGATGGTTTTTCCTGCTCGGATACCTTCGTCCGCGGTGATCAATACCTGGCTATCGGAGTTCTGAATGCGGTCTTTGAGGGATTCAGGGGAAAAGCCGCCGAAGACGACGGAGTGAATAGCGCCAATGCGAGCGCAGGCGAGCATGGCGTAAGCCGCTTCGGGGATCATCGGCATATAGATGCAGACGCGATCGCCCTTTTTGACGCCGCGCGATCTCAGCACATTGGCCAGACGACAGACGTGTAAATGCAGTTCGCGATAGGTGATTTTGGCATCCTGCGCCGGGTCATCGCCTTCCCAGATAAACGCGACTTGATCGCCGCGAGTCGCCAGATGGCGATCAATGCAATTGACGGTGACGTTCAGCTTACCGTCGCGAAACCAAGTCGCCGTGCCCTTGTGAAAATCGAACTCGCGGACCTGGGTCCACTTTTTTTCCCATGTCAAAAATTCTTCAGCAAAGCGAGCCCAGAATGCCTCCGGCTGACGAATCGACTCCTGATACAACTCTTGATACTGCTCCGCATTGATATGACTGGCAGCCGCCAAGCGACGGTTGACAGGGTAGATATGCCGTTCAGACATGGCGTTCCCCTTATTGTTTTGATGAGAAGGAATGTGCTTAACATCTTAGCGGAAAACAAGGGAAACCGGAGTGGGCGCTAGCGCGCCCCAAGACAGGATTTAAATCAGGCTACCTGCACAGGAATCGTGTCAGAGGTTCGCTCAACCTTGTTACGCTCTCCCAAGTAGACCAATTTGGGTTTGAAATTCTCCGCTTCGGATGCAGTGAACTGACCGTAGGCAGCGATAATAACCCGATCACCCACCTGAACTTTGCGCGCAGCCGCACCATTCATAGAGATAGTGCCTGAACCCGGTTTGGCGAGAATCACGTAGGTGGTAAAACGCTCACCGTTGTCGACGTTATAAATATCGATCTGCTCGAACTCTCGCAGCCCAGCAAGCTTGACCAAGTCAGCGTCGATCGCACAGGAGCCGTCATACCACAGCTCTGCCTGGGTCACGCGCGCCATATGCAGCTTGCCTTTCAAAAGAGTGATTTGCATGGTTTACCTCTGGTTCAGACCCGGCATTGCTCAAAATTTAGCCAAACCTTAGGTTTGGCCGGCGTATTGTAGCGCAACCGTTCGGGTTTTGTGTTCTTGGGACGACCTTGTTACGCGCCACAGTGGGCTTATTGCGCCAAAGTGGGGCGCGCCGAAACTCAAGTTTCTGCAGTTAAATTGCCGAGCGACAGGGAAACATTGTCGATCAGCCTGGCGCCCTGCGTATACATAGCGCCCAATACGGTAATTTCGTCATCGTCATGAGCCGCAGGCGCGAGCGTGCGGCTGTTGCAGATAGTGACGTAATCAGGCCGGAACCCGACTGTGCTGATTTTCTTTTTTGCCTGCTGTTCCAGCTCGGCAAAATTCTTCTCGCCCGCGCGAATACGCTCCGCCACCCAGGTCAAGGTGAGGTAAAGCTGATTGACCTTGGGACGCTCTTCTGGAGTGAGATAGCCGTTGCGCGAACTCATAGCGAGCCCATCGCTTTCCCGGACGATATCTCCCGCGAGTATCTCTACGGGAATACATAGGTCCTGCACCATACGTCGGATAATGGCAAGCTGCTGATAATCCTTCAGACCAAACACCGCAACGTCCGGTTGCACTATGTTGAACAGCTTGGTGACAACAGTGGTAACGCCTTCGAAATGGCCCGGTCGGCTCGCGCCGCACAATATGTCCGCCATGGTCGGGACTATGACGCGCGTCTGGGTATCCATGCCATTGGGGTAGATCTCCTGCTCTTCCGGGCAGAATAAATAATCGCAGCCGACAGAACGCAGCTTGGCGATATCCGCTTCCAGCGTGCGGGGGTATTTATCCCAATCTTCGTTCAGGCCAAATTGCAGGCGATTAACGAAAATACTGGCGATAACCACATCGGCGTTTTCGCGCGCTTGTTTGACTAGGGCGAGGTGGGCGTCATGGAGATTGCCCATAGTCGGAACAAAGCCAATGCGCTTGCCCTGCTTTCGCTGGCTTTGCAATTCCTGGCGCACTGACTGTATATGGTGAAAAATCTGCATGACTGATCGCTCCGCAACAGGGCCGTAAACGGCGGCGCATCATAAAAGCTACAGGCCGTTTCAACAAGGGAACCGCAACGCTGGCGCCCTGGTTCACGACGTGTGGCTTTTATTGCGTAAGACAATGGCTTTACTCGTAAGACTGCTGAAAGTACTCCGGCGCCAAATTGTCAAAACGGGTGTATTTACCGACGAAGGCGGCTCGACAGGTACCGATTTCACCGTTCCGCTGCTTGCCGATGATCAACTCGGCAATGCCCTTGTCCGGGCTTTCCTCGTTGTAATACTCATCGCGATAAATAAATAAAATCACGTCCGCATCCTGCTCGATCGCGCCCGATTCCCGCAAATCCGAGTTCATAGGCCGCTTGTTGGGGCGGGATTCCACGCCTCGGTTCAACTGGGACAGACAGATCACAGGGCACTGATACTCTTTTGCCAGAGCTTTCATAGAACGGGAAATTTCCGAAACTTCCTGCGTACGGCCTTCGGTACTGCCCGCAACGTGCATCAACTGCAGGTAGTCGATCATGATCATGCCGGGGTTGCCATATTCCCGCGCGATCTTCCGGGTGCGCGCACGCACCTCATTGGGTGTCAGACCCGCGGTATCGTCGATAAACAGCAGCTTGTCTTTCAGCTTGCGGGCAGCCGCTTCCAGCTTCGGCCAGTCTTCTTCGGTCAAACGACCGGTGCGGATATTGCCCTGATCAATGCGACCGATCGCCGACAACATACGCATGACCAGTGCGTCCGCGGGCATCTCCAAGCTGAAGATCAGCACAGGTTTAGGCTGCGTCATAAGCGCCGCCTCGACGAAGTTCAGGGCCAGGGCGGTTTTACCCATGGATGGACGCGCAGCGAGAATAATCAATTCACCCGGCTGCCAACCGGACGTTTTGGCATTGAGGTCGGTTAATCCGGTGGATACACCGGTGATATCGCTGTCCGACCGGAACAAGGCATCGATCTTTTCCACCGCTGCTTTCAGCAGCGTGTTTACGTCGGTAAAACCGCCGTCCTTGGGCCGCTCCTCGGCAATCTCCATCACCTTTTTTTCCGCCAGCTGCAGCAACTCATCCGCGCCCAATGGACCTGGGTTATAACTGGCTTTGGTGATTTCGGTTGCGGCGGCGATCAACTGCCGCAAGGTCGAGCGCTCGCGCACTATGCGGGCGTAGGCTGGCAGGTTTGCACTGCCCGCCACCCCACTGGCCAATTCGGTGAGATAGGCCAGTCCACCAACAGAATTCAGTTCACCTAGACGATTGAGCGCTTCCGCTACTGTAATGACGTCGATAGGCTGGCCGTCTTCCAGCAGTTGGGTCATAACTCCAAAGATCTGCCGGTGAGCCGCTTTATAAAAGTCGTTGCGACCGACAATTTCGGAGACGGCGTCAAAGGCAGACGAATCGAGCATCAAGCCGCCGAGAACCGACTGTTCGGCCTCGATGGAATGCGGAAGAACTGGCTCGTCCGCCATTGGCGGCGGGGAACTGGAGTAAAAATCGGCTTCCTGAGAATCGAATGGGTTCATAGGACTTTTCTGCCGCGATGAAAACGAAAAAGGGCACTCGGGAAAACCCGGTGCCCCTAATATTAGCCAGTCAAGAAAATGGCGTCTCCGCCACTGCTCTCAACTTATTGAGCTTCGATAACGATTTTGACCGTCTGAGCGACATCTTCATGCAATTGCAGAGTGATGTCGTACTGACCAACTTCACGCAGAGTACCTGCAGGCAGCTTAACTTCAGACTTAGCTACTTCAACGCCAGCTGCAGTAACCGCTTCAGCGATGTCACGAGCACCAACGGAACCGAACAGTTTGCCTTCGTCACCAGCGTTAGCGGTGATGGTAACAACCAGTTCAGCCAGTTTGGCAGCGCGGGTTTCAGCGTTTTTGCGACGCTCACCAGCAGCGGCTTCCAATTCAGCGCGACGCGCTTCAAAAGCAGCGATGTTGGCGGCAGTTGCAGTGATAGCTTTGCCCTGGGGCAGAAGGTAGTTACGGCCGTAACCAGAGCGCACTTTGACTCGGTCACCTACGGTGCCTAAACGGCCCACTCTTTCAAGCAAAATAACTTCCATTGCAGCACCCCTTATTGATGGCTGTCAGAGTAAGGCAGCAAGGCCAAGTAGCGCGCGCGCTTGATGGCGGTAGACAGCTGCCGCTGATAACGAGCTTTGGTTCCGGTAATACGGCTGGGTACGATTTTGCCGGTTTCGGAAATGTAGGCTTTCAGCGTTTCGAGATCTTTGTAGTCGATTTCTTTAACGCCTTCAGCGGAGAAACGACAGAACTTACGACGACGGAAAAAACGTGCCATGGATTATTCCTCCTCATTCTCTAATTCAGCGTCATCTTCAACGCCATCTTCGGCTTCAGCTTCCGCACGTGCGGCTGCTTCTTCCTGACGGCGCTCAGCGCGCTGCTTGCGTTCGCGGCTTTCTTTTTCCGCTTTCATGATGGCGGATTCACCAGTTACGGCTTCGTCGGTTCGCACAACCAGGTTGCGCAGAACTGCGTCGTTGTAACGGAAGTTGGTGGTCAACTCTTCCAGAGCTTCTTCAGTGCACTCAATGTTCATCAGTACATAGTGAGCTTTGTGGATTTTGTTGATTGGATAGGCGAGCTGGCGGCGACCCCAGTCTTCCAGGCGGTGTACTTTACCGCCAGAACTGGTCACGGCAGAGCTGTAACGCTCGATCATGCCAGGCACTTGCTCTGATTGGTCTGGATGAACCAGAAAAACGATTTCGTAATGACGCATTTTTGCTCCTTACGGGTTAATAGCCTCCCCCTGACGGAGTGAGGCAAGGAGATACCAGCCTAAAAGGGCCGGCGGTTTTAGGGCGCGCAATTCTATGAGGAGGCTGGGTAAAAAGCAACGACCAAAACGGTTGGCGAAAATTTATGCATCACAAAGCGACAATTTGACGAACGCCAACCTCCGCTAAGTCGACCTAACGAACCATTCGTCGGATGGCATATAACTTTTTGTGATCGAATTCCGCCATTTCGTTTCGTTTGGTATGGCCTTGACTAGACTCAAAATCATCTGGGGCCAAGGGAGTTTGAGTCGTGCAGCCAAAGAAAAAGAATAATCTCATTCTGGTCATCCATTCCGACACCGAGGCCTTGCTCAGGCTCGGAGCTCTCTTGAAGGAGTCCGGCGACGTGATTTTCGCCACATCGGCCAAGTCCGGCCAGTTTATGGCGTGCCACCGCAAACCGGACCTGATCATTATTGCCGCCCGCGTCGGTGACAACAGCGGAATCGACTTGTGCAAACGGCTAAAAGCACACCGGGATTCGAAAGACTGCGCCGTTCTCATACTGGCGGAAGAACAGGAGCGGGAGCTGGAACTCGCCGCACTACAAGCCGGAGCAGTCGACTTCATTGCCGCTCCTTTCCAACCCGCCATTTTTCAAGCCCGCGTCCGCACTCATATCGCCTTGTCATCGCATAAGAGCCTGTTGCAAGCCTTAGCGGATAAAGACGGGCTGACCGAGGTTTACAACCGGCGCTACTTCGAAAACCAGGCGCGCCTTGAGCTCAAGCGCCACAATCGCCAGCAGCAACCGCTGACTCTTGCCCTGCTGGATATCGATTACTTCAAACCCTATAACGACGCCTACGGACACCTTCAGGGTGATATCTGCCTGCGCGAAGTAGCCCAGGCGATTGGCGCCGGGTCGCGCCGCCCCGGCGAATTTGTCGCGCGTTACGGCGGCGAAGAATTCGCCGTGGTCCTGCCCAATACCAATCTACAAAACGCGCAAAAGTACGGGCGTTGGATCTGCGAGCGGGTGTTGTCTCTGGCGATTCCTCATGCACATGCTGGCGCCGTGCCCTTTATCACAGTTAGCGCTGGCATAGCCACAGTGACCCCCAACACCCGAACCACTTTGGAAAACCTTATAACAACCGCAGATTCTGCTCTTTATCTGGCGAAAGCGTCGGGACGCAATCAATTCAAGGTTGCCACACTAGAACAAGAAACAATAAAGGAAGCGAGCTGACGGGCCGCATAACGCCATGAATATGATCAATCCTTTTCAATCACAACCGAGCACTATCTTCGAACCGAGCAAACTGGAGCATCACATAGCCCGCAGCGATTCGCGGGCCAGAGCCATTATGGAAATCGTGCAGAACCTAGTGGATGCGGGCAACGCGCCAATCCAGGAAATGCGCGCGGCCATTCAACGCAGCCAATATCATCAGGCGGCCCATATGCTCCACACCTTACGTGGCAGCGTTGCCAACCTGGGCGGCCAACGGGTTTGTGAATTGACGGTGGAGTTGGAACAGCTGCTGGATGCAGGTGAAACCACCAATCTGGTGACCCAGCTACTGGACTGGCTGGACCAGGAATTTTCCCTGTTTCTCGGCGACGCATCAGAATGGTTGGAGCGGCAAAAAGAAAAATACGCCCTGCAGACGCAACATCCGCGCCGCTTACAAGAGCGAATGCAATTGTTATCCGACTGCTTGGCGGAAAATGATTTGCGTGCGTTCGATTTATTCGAGGAGCTGGAACGCCATCTGCAAAAGCAAATGGCAGCGCCGGATTTTCTCGCCTTCAGTGCCGCACTTCAGTCCTTGGAATTCGGCAAGGCCTTAACCTATATGCAGGGCTGGAGATAAGTCGCCAGACCCCTGCCCCCGCTCATTCTTTTTTAATCTTTTTGATGATTCTCCAAACGCTCACCGGCAACCGGCGGTGCGTGATGGCCGCGAAAGCGAAAAGGAATCGACTGCAGTTTTTTTCCGCCGTTAGCCTGCATGACGAAATGCAAATGGGGGCCAGTGGAAAAGCCGGTATTGCCGGAATACGCCAGAAGCTGCCCGCGTCGCACAGTCTGCCCGGGCACAACTTCCACTTTATCTGCTGCTAAATGGGCATAGACTGAGATGGCGCCGTTCGAGTGCCGCACACGAACATAATTGGCTTCATCGGCGTATTCTTCGCTCCAGCCGGAACGGCTGAAATCCCGCTCCACTTCAGTGACCACACCATCCTCTACCGCCACTATGGGTGTGCCATCGGGCATGGCGATATCCACCGCATAATGCGCTTCCACATGGTGTTTATGGGATGCTTCACCGTAAAAACTCTGGGTAACCGGGAAGGGACCGCCGCGAAATGGCAAACCGATTTCCGGCGTTCCCAACTGCGCTGTATTAACCGGTTCACCCGGCACAAAGCGATAGGACCATTCATAAGCCCAGGTTTTGTTCGGCTCGGCGGCCTCCATCTGCAACACAAACTGCTCGGTAAAAGGTGGGATTACCCATTCGAGCGGCGCCTCCTGACTCAGACGCAAGTTCTCCTGGACATAAAACTCCAGCCACACCTGCACCGGTCCACCGGTCTGATTGAGCGCATACAGCACCGGCCGCTGCTTGCTGCCGCGATTGACGACTGAGACCGTGGGACTTTTTTCTGTATAAACCAGACGCTGTTGTTCGACTGTCTCAACCGCCTTCCCTTGCGGTGGTTTATCGGTAATCACCCAGCGCCCGTTGGCATCTTTGTATTTGTAGACGGTTGCGGCCTGGAGAGAGGGTACGAACAAGGCGATTAACAATGCAGCGACGGATTTATTCACAAGGCTAATCATTAGGAGCTTTAACTGATCAATCCAAAAGGGGCCAGTCTTACAACCATAGAGCCTTTTTATGCTAACGACCACTTATGAGGCAGAGGGAACCGGCATATCAGATCGCCGGTTTGTACAAGAGTATTGGTGACCTCAAAAAACAAAACGGGGCGCGAAGCCCCGTTTTAACAGACTGATTACATCTTGCCAGCACCAGCATGGGTTTTGACTATGGCCGGAACATTGGCGGCCTCATCCAGCAGCACATTGCTGGCGCCACTGACACTGCAACCGGCTACTGTTCCATTCAGATTGCCGCTCTGCCAGTTGGCCGGCACGTAATGCGCACCGCCATTGCTGGGCGTGCGTGTATAGGTACCACCGTCCCACACGTTGCCATTGGCAACCCAACAGCCGGGCACATCGGAATCCGTAGAGGCTAGCAGTGGGTTATTCACGTTTTTGAAGTAATTGTTCTGCACCAACGCCTTGCCTTCCGCCCGCGCATTTACATAGTGGATTTGCTTCATCGAACTATTGTTTTCCCAGTAGTTGTTGAACACATGAATGGTCGCACGACGCAACAGCGGAGTGCGCTGCTCGATGTTTTGATAAAAATTGTGGTGAAACACTATGTAGTTATTGCCATCGGGACTCTCATTCGCGCCTATAAGACCTCCGCGGCTGGAATTGAGGAAATGGTTGTAGGACACAGTCACGTAAGTGGTGTCGTTTTTCATATCAAGCAGGGAATCGTAGCCATCGTCTTCGCCGCCCGATGCTTCCAGCGTATTGCGATCAATCCAGATACGCGTCTGCGGGCCACCTTCGATGGCAATCGCATCGCCACCGTTGGATGTCGGAGAGCCGGATTTTTTCACGTTTTTCACGTGGACGTTGCGGATGATGATGTTTTCGGCATCGCGAATAAAAATACCTAGTTGATCAAACACCGCATTTTTACCGACGCCGATCAGCGAAATATTTGCAACGCCCTTGAGCTGGATGCGATCTGCCGCTGTATCACAATTTCCACTTACTTTGGTGGTATTGCCGTGATTAATGGTGCCATTCACCATGATGACCAAAGGTGCGGTTTTGGATGCACGCTGACAAATGGCGCGGTGAATTTCAGTACCGGTCGTCGCCGTCACCACCTGCCCACCTTCCCCACCCGTTACCGGACTACCGTAGCCGACAAACTGGGACACACTCATGCGCGGCATATTGCTGCCCGTCCCGCCACTGGAACTGCTGCTGGAACTGGACGATGAGGATGAAGAAGATGAACTCGAGCCAGAACATGATTGCGCCGTTACCCGCGGGCCGGAAATGGTAATCGAATCAATATTGGCGAAACTGTCCGCGGAAACTCCGCTCAGCACCAAACGGTTGGTACCGGCGTTCAATGATATTTCGGCACTCTCCTCCGCCCAGCTTGACCAAGCGCCAGTCGGGGCAAAAGTAAAGTTCGCGGCAGCGCCTACATTGCCATTGGCGGTCAAAACACCCGAACGCGCCCCACTGGCACCGTTGGCATAGCGGAATTTGACGGTGTAAACGCTGGTCTCGGACGCATCGATCTGCCACTCGATTTTGGAACCCAGCGCATTTTGCACATCGATATAACCACTACCCGTATAACCAGCATGCTCCGTATCGACTCCGCCGGATGCAGCGCTGTAATCCGCGTAACAAAAGCCTGTGGTCGCTTCTTGTATCGTCAGCGAATTAACGGAACCGCCACTGGAAGAATTCGAACTGGAGCTGGAAGAAGAACTGCTTGAAGAGGATGAAGAACTGGAAGAACTTGAACTGGTGGATGAAGTTGAACTGGTAGAAGTCTCCCCCCCACACGCGGCCAAACTCGCTGCCATGATCCCCAGGATCACGCCGTGCAATCTATTCATATGAGTATCCGTATTCTGATTTTGCGTTGAAATAAGCCCGAAGGCGCAGTATTGCGGATCCGCCAACCAAATACTTTGACCAACGCCACAAAATTTGTTTTACCAAATATAAAAATTGGTCAGCCAATCGCACAACCAATACTGCGGGACCAATCAAAGCTGGCAATAACTCGGCTGACGTTTAAGATAGCGAGCCTATTCGACGATGTAGATTTGCGAGGACCTATGAGGGAAAGTCTATTCACCTGGTTAGAGTCTTTTGGCTTCACCATAACCCCCGTGATAGCAGCAGTGCTGATCCTGGGGATCATTCTGATCACCGCCCTGGCAATCCATATATTGCTGCACCAGGGCATCCTGCGAGTGATGGAAATCTACGCCAAACAATCGCAACGCTGGTGGCACGCTGCGTTTTTTCGCCATAGATTGTTTACCCGTCTTGCACTGACACTGCAGGCCGTCATTCTGTTGACCCAGGCGCGCATCTGGCTGGAGGCGGATTCGCCCGTCTTACCCGCCATAGAAACCTTTATCTTCCTCTGGGTACTGCTGTTTTCGCTGCTCTCACTTTTTTCCCTGCTGGATACGGTGGAAGACCTGCTGCTCAACTCACCGCAGGGCAAACGACTGCCGGTGCGGGGAATTTTTCAAAGCGTCAAACTCGCGGCCTTCCTGCTCGCACTGATTTACGCCATCTCGCTGGTTATCGGTAAATCGCCCGCGATCCTGCTGAGCAGTTTGGGTGCCATGACCGCAGTATTACTGCTGGTATTCAAAGACCCTATTCTCGGTTTGGTGGCCGGCATTCAACTGTCTGCCAACAATATGCTGGCGGTTGGCGACTGGTTGGAAATGCCAAAATACGGCGCCGACGGTGACGTGATCGATATCAATCTCACCACAGTGAAAGTGCGCAATTGGGATAAAACCATCACAACCATTCCCACCTACGCACTGATTTCCGACTCCTTCAAAAACTGGCGTGGCATGACGGAGGCCGGCGGTCGTCGTATTAAACGCTCTATTAATATCGATGCGACCAGTGTGAAATTTCTCGATGAAAACGATCTGGAAAAATTACGTAAAGCGCAGCTGTTAAGTGCATATATCGAAAATAAAATCGCAGAGATCAAGTGCTACAACCAAGAAAATAACGTCGATCCATCCTCACCGGTCAATGGTCGGCGCATGACCAACTTGGGGACTTTCCGCGCTTATGTAACGGCTTATTTAAAAGCAAACCCCAACATTCACTCCGGCATGATCCAAATGGTCCGCCAACTCCAACCCGGCCCCCAAGGCATTCCATTGGAGGTCTATGCTTTTACCTCTGATACAGCCTGGGTCGTACACGAAGGTGTGCAAGCGGATATTTTTGACCACATATTTGCCGTCATTCCCGAATTCGGCCTGCGCGTCTACCAATCTCCAAGCGGCTACGACGTGCGCGAAGCACTCAAGCATGTAGGCGCACAAACAGCAGCGGCAGTGGAAAACGCGGCCAATTCTGTCACCAGCGGTCAACTTCCGTCTCCCGAATAGACTCTTTAGTAGCTGTAACTGTCGATTGGACGGGAATTTATTTTCATTTGGACGAACTAAATTTTCATTTAGCTGATTTGCGTATTGATTCGGTTTTTTATAGGCTGTACCGACATGCTTGCTACCACACTGACTCTGATCTACGAACGTTTTCCGCCACAAAATCCCACTCATATCCAGCTTTATTCCATGCCGACACCAAACGGCCAGAAAGCTTCCATTCTGTTGGAAGAGTTGGGCGTGCCCTACGATCCGCACCTTGTCAATATCACCAAGAATGAGCAATTCCACTCAGCATTTTTGATAGTTAGCCCTAACAACAAAATTCCTGCAATCCTCGATCCTAACGGACCAGATGGAAAACCTTTGGCATTATTTGAATCAGGTGCAATTCTGTTATATCTCGCGGAGAAATACGGAAAATTTTTACCAGCAGAGGCGAGCCGTCGTTACCAAACGATTCAATGGCTAATGTTTCAGATGGGAGGAATTGGTCCCATGTTTGGTCAATTGGGATATTTTCACCGCATGGCCGGACGCGAAATAGAAGATCCGCGCCCGCGCGAACGTTACGCAACGGAAAGCACTCGTTTACTGCGCGTACTCAATCACCACTTAAGTGATAAAACCTGGGTAATGGGTGACGAATACACCGTTGCAGACATTGCGATTTTTCCCTGGGTAAATACGCTTGTCGATTTTTACGCGGCGGGAGACTTGGTCGGAATCCAACAATTTCCAGAAGTATTACGTGTACTTAAGCAATTTCTGGCACGCCCCGCTGTACAGCGCGGAAGCAAAATTCCGTCGATATAATTTGCTGATCGACTTGCCAATTGCCAGTTTTTACAGCTCCTTTTCGGCTGGATAGATTTGCAAAATTTCTGTGAAAAAATTTTACAAACGGGCATCCATGGATTAAATAAGATGTATGCCATACACAGATATACACACAATAACGGGGGAGCCCCATGAAAACTCTACTCTTCGCCTTGCTTGCCTCTTCCCTTGTTTGCGCCTGCAGCACCGCTCAGAGAAAAGCTGAGCAAAACGTGACGTTTTCCTGTGTCAATGGCGAAAAGGTTTTCGTGCGCTTTAACAACAATAGCGCCGTGCTAACACGCTACGGAACAGCCATTGAACTCCAACAAGAACGCAGCGCATCCGGCTTTGTCTACACTAACGGCCCCAATACCATTCGCGGCCAAGGTGACGACCTGACAATCGAAGTTGGCCGCATGTTTCCAATCCAGTGCAAAGCCGTCAACAATCACTTAAGTTCTCGTTGATTTAGCATTCGCGATGATTACATCGGCAATCATCGCGATCACTCCTTCGATATTTTCCGCAATATTTCCATTCGTAAATCGTAAAATTCTAATTCCCGCCGACCTCATAAACGCTTCGCGCTTGTGATCGTATTGATATGCGAAGCTGTTGAATGAGTTTCACCGTCCAGCTCGATAACCAAAGAACATTCAGCGCAGTAAAAATCGACTATATATGGACCTATTCCGTGTTGGCGGCGGAATTTAACGCCGAGTTGTTTATTGCGGATACGCTGCCAGTATCCACTCTGCAGGTGTGAGGTTAGGTGGAGATTTTGGCGTAGTGGTTTGGTGTGAGGTGGATTGGCATTCATTTGCCAGCATAATATTTTCGAACTCGCTAATTATCTCCCCAGCTCATCCAAACTCAAATGCTCCGCCGCATTCTTAACCGTCCCCTTCTCCAACGCCGGCACTACGCCCAAACAAGGCGCGGGAATGGAGCGACGCAGGGCGGCGAGATTTTCTTCTACTGAGTCCATCTGTGGATCTATGCCGTTGGCGACCCAACCAGCCAAGGGCAGGCCATCGCGCTGGATAGCTTCGGCGGTGAGCAGGGCGTGGTTCAAGCAACCCAGGCGCAGGCCGACTACGAGAATGACGGGAGTTTGCAGTTGCAGAGGAAGTCCACTTAAGAATTCGTAATCATTGAGCGGCACACGCCAACCGCCGGCACCTTCGATCAGGCGCAAATCTGCTGGCTGCATCAATGCGCCCCGGCAGAGGCCGACTATGCGGTCGAGGCTCAGACGGCGTCCCTCTTCTGCTGCGGCTATATGCGGCGCTTTGGCAGCTCGCAATGCGACGGGATTTATCTGGCTGTAGGGCAATTTGATGTTGCTGTGGCTTTGCAGCAGCAGAGCATCTTCGTTTTTCAGTCCTTCAGGAGTGTCTGTGCAACCTGCCGCAATGGGTTTTAATCCGTAGGCGCGCAGCCCTTTTTGCGCGGCCAAGTGCAGCAATGCTCCAGTGATCAGAGTTTTGCCTACGCCTGTATCTGTACCTGTAACAAAGAATGTATTTTTCACGGCTTTAGCGCCCTTATCAGAATCACATCGTAAGTTGCCGGGAAGCGGTCTTGGTTATCGCGCAAGCTCGCATAGGCATTTTCCAACTGGCGCATTTGCTTCGCGCCAGTGAGACCGGGGCGGCTGCCAGGGTTGATGTTGTGGGCGCCTATGCCTTTAAGCTCGCGCAACAATTGCATTAATTCGTTGTATTGCACCACCAGCGAATAACGCTGCATTTCGATTTCGCCAAAACCCGCCTTATCCAGCGCAGCGTGCACGAATTCTGGATTTTGAAATTGATTAACGTGTGTATAGGAATCCACCTTTTCCCACGCTTTTTTCAATTCCCATAAGGTTTCCGGGCCAAGCGTGGAAAACGCAAAATAGCCACCTTGCTGTAGAACCCTGTGAGCTTCACTTACGGCCACATCGAGATGGTTACACCACTGCAACGCCAAACTGGAAACCACTGCCGACAGCGAATTGTTTGTTATCGGCAGACATTCACCGTCCGCCACTATGCCGGGCAATCCATGCAGTTTTTCGCGGGCGATTTGCACCATGGGCTGAGCGAGATCGGCGAGAAATACATTGAGAGAAGGATTTTTTTCCTGCAACAGTTCAGCCATATAACCGGTGCCGCACCCTAGATCCAGAACAGGTGCATCGATCTCGAATGATGGGCAAAACGCCCGTAGATCAGCAGCAACCCGGCGTTGAATATGAGCGAAGCGGTCGTAGGTTGCAGCAGCATCGCCAAATGAGCGCGCGATGCGGCGTTTGTCCAGGCGCGGAACAAAAAATTCTTTCAACCTTGCTGCAACTGTTTCCGGATCAGATAAATGCGGTGCGTGACCGCGATCAGATAAAACTTCGATTTCCGCTGTAACAGGCAATAAATCGCGCAATCGGCTGGCAGCTACTGCGGACACCAAAGCATCGCCTGCGCCGAGTAAATGGAGCTGTGGTATGGAAAGTTCCGCCAAAATCTGGCGATTATCCAATTGCTCCAACCAGTGCAATCCCTGAAGCCAGGTGACGTGATTTACGGAGGTGGGCGCAGATTGTTGGCGCAGCAGAGTTGCAACGATTTTACGTTTGCTATCGCCGAGAGTTTGCAGCGCGCAAAAGCGCGTCCAGGTTTCCACCGGAGTATTGGCGAAATCCGCTAAAAACTGCGCAAAGGTGGCGGGTTCCATAGCCTCCGGCCAATCGGGTCGCGCGACGAATACGGCGTTGCTGGCGATGGTCACCAGCCCGCGCACGCGGTCGCTTCGGCGAGCGAGTTGCGCCGCCAACATGCCTCCGAGAGACCAGCCGACCAGATAACAATTGTGCGGCAGCTGCTCTGCTACTTGAGCGAGAAAAGTATCCAGGTCTAACAGTTTCGAGTCGAAATTTCCGAACCCCGGAAGGTCGACAAAATAGTGCTGACCGGGAAGCAATTGGCAGAGCGGCTGCCACAAGCTGGAATCGCTGCCCCAGCCGTGGAGGAAGACCAAGGGTGGGTTATTGCTGGTGATCATCTTGGCGCCTCAGACGCCCTCACCCCCAGCCCCTCTCCCAGGGGGAGAGGGGAGCCGTGCGGAGCCATCTCAAAAAATCGACCAAGAGAATCAGAGTTCAATTTATTCGCTGATTTCATTACCCCTAACGGAGGGCAATTCCACTCCCCTCTCCCCCCGGGAGAGAGGCAGGGGGTGAGGGCGTGAGCAAACGAATCAAGCACCTTCCACCTCCCGCCAGCTTTCCACAAGCGCTTCCAGCAGCCCATCCACCTGAGCCTCGGTATGCGCCGCAGACAAGGTCACGCGCAGGCGCGCCGTGCCTTCGGGCACTGTCGGTGGGCGGATGGCGCTGATCCAGAAGCCGCGTCGGCGCAGCGCCTCGGTCAGCCGCAGTGCGCGAGCATCATCGCCGACGATAATGGGCTGGATGGCGGATACGGAGGGCCAGAGTTCGAGACCGAGGGATTGTGCGCCAGCGCGGAAGCGCTGCACCAGATTCTGTAGATGTTCCCGGCGCTCGCCCTCCTCCCGCACTAGGCACAAAGCGGCGCGGGTGGCGGCAGCCACGGCGGGGGGCAGCGCAGTGGTGTAGATATAGGGGCGGGCGAACTGGATCAGGGACTCGATCAGGGTTTCACTGCCCGCGACAAAGGCACCGAAGGAGCCAAAGGCTTTGCCCAATGTACCCATCAGGATCGGCACCTGCTCTTCATTCAGGCAGAAGTGTTCCAGACAACCAGCGCCAGTGGCACCGAGGCAACCGAGTCCGTGAGCGTCGTCCACCATCAGCCAAGCATCAAACTCCTGCGTCAGCTGCGCCAGCTCCGGCAGAGGCGCCAAGTCGCCGTCCATGCTGAATACGCCGTCCACCACAATCAGTTTGTGGCGCGCATCGCTGGCTTGCAGCTGCTCACGCAGATGCGCCACATCGTTATGGCGAAAGCGTTGAAAACGCGCGCCGGAGAGCAATCCGGCATCTAATAAAGACGCGTGGTTGAGGCGATCTTCAAATACTGCATCACCGCGCCCGATCAGTGCATTGACCGCACCGAGATTCGCCATATAACCAGTGGAAAACAGCAGCGCCCGCTCCCGCCCGGTAAAGTCCGCCAGCTCCTTTTCCAGCTTGTGATGCTCATCCGAATGGCCGCAGACCAGGTGCGAAGCGCCGCTGCCAACGCCGTAGCGATTGGCCGCCTGCTGGAAGGCTTCGATGACTTTGGGATGGTTGGCGAGGCCCAGGTAATCGTTACTGCAGAACGCTGTCAGTCGCTGGCCGTTCACGCGGATATCCGGAGACTGGGGGGACTGCACAATCGGGCGCTCGCGATAGCGGTTCAGCGATTGGCGCTCGGCCAGCCGCTGCCGCAGGGTCTGTTCGAGAGAAAGGGACATAAATACACCAGAGCACCGCCGCATACGCGGCGGCGAGGATCAACTTGCGGCGTTGTAGAAAACTTTGTCCTGTTGTGCGGCTTTCACGCGATCCAGCAGAGCGTGGGCTTCGGCTTCATCACTGTGCTCAACTTCGTAAGCTTCCGGTTTGATGCCCAATTTGTTGAACAACTGGCGATCCTTGTCGGCTTCCGGATTGGGAGTGGTCAGCAATTTTGCGCCGTAAAAAATCGAGTTGGCGCCGGCAAAAAATGCCAGGGCTTGGGTTTGCTCGTTCATATTCTCGCGCCCGGCGGACAGACGCACGTGGGATTTCGGCATGAGAATACGGGCAACAGCGATGGTGCGAATAAACTCGAATGCATCCAAATCCTGCTCGTCCGCCAGCGGGGTCCCCTCAACGCGAACCAGCATATTGATAGGCACGGATTCCGGATGCTCCGGCATATTGGCCAGTTGTTGCAGCAAGCCGGCGCGATCTTTCACTTCTTCGCCCATACCGACAATGCCGCCACAGCACACTTTCATCCCCGCTGCGCGCACATTGGCGAGAGTTTCCAGACGATCCTGATAGGTGCGCGTGGTAATGATTTCGCCGTAATACTCGGGCGAGGTATCGAGGTTGTGGTTGTAATAATCGAGTCCTGCATCCGCCAGCTCTTGCGCTTGCTCAGCGCTCAACATGCCGAGCGTCATACAGGTTTCCAACCCCAGCTTTTTAACCCCTTTCACCATGGAAGTGACATAGGGCATGTCTTTGGCTTTTGGCGAACGCCAGGCTGCGCCCATACAGAAGCGGGTGGCGCCGCTGGCTTTGGCCGCGCGGGCCTCTTCCAGAACCTTTTCCACCGCCATCAATTTTTCCCGCTCAAGGCCTGTGTCGTAACGGGCGCTCTGTGGACAGTAGGCACAGTCTTCCGGGCAGGCGCCGGTTTTGATAGAGCACAGAGTGCTGACCTGCACTTCATTGGGATTAAAAAACTGGCGGTGGACGGTGTGTGCCTGGAACAACAGGTCGTTGAAAGGCAGATTAAAGAGGGCGAGGATCTCGTCGCGCGTCCAGTCATGACGCACAGCTTGGGCAACAGACATGGAAAAATCTCAGTTCAGCGGCTGACCGCCGCATTGGATTGGGGTAGAGTCTGACGGCCATCATAGGCGAAGCGAAAAAGCTGTCAACCAAAAATGGATTTTCGGGTTTACAAATGGATCTGATGCATCTCCTTTATCGCCATCTCCCCCATCGCTGTTCCCTGTGCGGCCACCGCGCGCATGAGCTCCTGTGCCGGGCATGTCATGCCGACTTACCGCGCAATACCAATCACTGTCAGACCTGCGCCCTGCCCTTAAAAGTCAACCAGCCCACCTGCGGTGATTGCCTTGCTTATCCCAAGCTATACGAACTGACCGTCAGCCCTCTGCTTTACCAACACCCCGTCGACCATCTGATTTTGCATCTGAAAAAGCGCAATCCTCGCATACAGGCGCGTGCATTGTTGCCGCTGCTGGTAGCAACGCTGCAAGACCTATATCAAGCCTCCTGGCCAGATATTATGGTTCCGGTTCCCAGCCCCTGGCTCACCCGTCTGCGTCGCGGTTTCAACCACGCCGAGGCACTGGCGGAGTTGTTGAGCGCGGCCACAGGCGTAAAGGTTCTGGCGTGCATGAGTCATACAGGCAAAGTAAAACCGCAGAAAACACTGGATCGCAAAGAGCGCTTCGCCAACTTGCGCAACACTTTTCAATGCCGCGCCCAGTTCAATGGTGAAACCATAGCGGTCGTCGACGATGTCATTACCACTGGCGCAACGGCGCAGTTAATGAGTCGCTGTTTGCTTGATGCTGGCGCGGGCAAGGTGCATATCTGGTCGCTGGCGCGGACGCCTAAACCGGGGACTTGAAGGCATTTGCAAATTAAAATTTCCTCTCAATATAGGCCGCAAATTTACCAGCGAAACTCAAAAATATTTAACACGAATCCCATTTTCAGTTGTTTTATGGAGTACAACACCAGCTGCGAATTTTTCGCCGCAATTACTTTTGCTCAATTTTGGCGATCAGTTCACTTTGCCCTGGATGGGTAGACCATTTAGCGAATTGCGCAAATCCCGGTGGACGACAATACTTTAGGGCACGAATCGTAGGCGCATAAAGGACTCGGTCATTCATGAATGAAATTCCTCACAACCCCGCCCGCACTCACTTGGCGCTGATCCTTCTTGCGGCTATGGGTGCCGTCAGTTTGATTGTGTTATGGGGCTGGCTTACGGATTCGTTTTACGCAACGACCTTTTTATTAGGTGCCGCCTCCATGAAAGCCAATAGCGCACTTGGCTTTTTGGCGATGATGATTGGCACCTTGGCAATTTGGCAAAAGCAATATCGGATCAGCGTCGTTTGTGGTTTAGCGGTAATGGTGCTCGGCGTGGTCACCATTTTTGAATACCTCTTCGGCCTGCGACTCGGCATAGATGAACTGTTGTTTCCAGATCCGTGGAACCCGGTCAATCCCGGTCGCATGGCACTGGGCACGGCCGCCAGTTTTGTTCTCGGTGGCGCGCTGCTGGCTTTGCAGCATACTTATCCTCATCAACACATCAATTGGTACGACGCACTTCTAACAGCCTTTCTCGCCATTCCCTTATTTGTTTTTTTCAGCTATGTGTTTGCGCCCGATGAAGTGCTGAAAACCCCTGCTCTCGGGAGCATGCCACTGCATTGCAGCCTGAATTTTTTATTTTTCTTTTTCGCCTTGTTGTTGCTGACCACCAGCAAAGGTGCGGCGGGATTGCTCAACCGCAATACCCGCAACGCGCGCAATTTTCGCTGGTTATTTTTTCTGGTGCTGATTTTGCCACTCTGTTTAGGCAGCGTTTTGAATTACGGTGTGCAGCATCACTGGATAGGTACGGGCGTTGGCATAGCGATTTTTTGCCTGTTTTGCACCCTGATTGTTGCCAGCGCCCTGGCGCACCACACCATTCAAATGGACCACTGGTTTCGCCAACTGGTACAGGAACGCCGCCGCACCAATCAATTAAGAAGCCAGATTCATGAATTGCTGGAAATTTCCGCCGACGCCATTGTGTTATTTGATGATCATTTAAATATTCTGCACGCAAATTCCGGCGCGGAGCGCATTCTGGGTTACAGCCCGCAAGAGTTGTGTTCCATGAGCATGGCGCTGTTACTACCGGAAAATCTGCGCAATAACGCAGCGGGCATGCTGGATCGCTATGTCAAAATCGACCGGAGTTATTCACTCAATCTGCCGGACCGTTTGATGTTATTGCACAAAGACGGACATGAAGTTCCAGTCGCAGCGACCTTGAGCAAAAAGGAGCACGAAGATCAAACGCTGATTATTGCCATTATCAAAAATATCGAAAAACTCGACGACCATATCCGCTCGCTGGAGAAAAAAGCCAGCATCGATCCTTTGACACAAACGGAAAATCGCAGCGAATTTGAAGAATTCTGCCGTCGTATCAATCTGCATATGCTGCGCAAATCAGATTTGTCGTTTTGTGTGATGTTGCTCGATATCGACAACTTCAAAGCCATCAACGACAGTCACGGCCACAAAATCGGCGACATAGTGCTTACGCAATTTTCTCAAGTCGTCAAACAAACCCTGCGCGACGGCGACCGGTTATTTCGCACCGGCGGCGAAGAATTCGTTGTGGTATCTGCCAATGTCCTTCCGGAAGACGCACTGGCCTTTGGCGAGCGCATCCGCAAGGCAGTGGAAGAGCTCGAGATATTTACCAATGAGCTGACGCTGAGGGTCACCTGCAGCATCGGCATCTGTGTGGTCGATCCCAGTACCGTCGACTTGCTGGATGCTGTGCAACGCGCGGATTCCGCCATGTATCAGGCGAAACGGCAGGGCAAAAACTGCTGCGTACTCGCTGAACGACACTGATCTTCGGGCCGTAGCAGAGCTGTTGGGCAGGCCATAGCAGCGCTGTGAGCGGGCCAAGGTAGATGCGTTGCGGCTATAATCGCGCCTCAATCCTTTGCCTGTGGGTCGTTGTCATGGAATCCAATCACCGAGAGCCGCCATTTACCAATCTCACGCCAGATCTGGTTTTGACCGCTGTCGAAAGCCTCGGCTACGCCAGCGATGCCCGCATTTACCCGCTCAACAGCTACGAAAACCGTGTTTATCAGGTCGGCCTGGAAGGCCGCAATAAAGACCCGCTGATTGCCAAGTTTTACCGACCGGAGCGCTGGACGGACGAGCAAATCCTTGAGGAGCACAAATTCAGCGCCGAATTGGCTGAGCTGGAAGTGCCGGTGGTTCCGCCTTTGGAAATCGACGGCAACACGCTATTTCACTACGACAATTTTCGCTTTGCCCTCTACCCTCGCCGGGGCGGCCACGCGCCGGAGCTGGACAATGACGATACCTTGTTCACGCTCGGGCAATACCTTGGCCGCATCCACGCCCTGGGACAAAGCCAACCCTTCAAATACCGGGTGGATTTATCCGTTTCACGCATGGGCGATGCCAGTCGGGAATTTTTATTGCAAAACGATTTTATTCCGTCCGGTGTGCGCGCCGCCTACGAAACCATTACGGAACAATTGCTGGCACAAATAAAGCAAATATTTGCGCGCACGCCTTATACCGCTATACGTCTACACGGCGATTGCCATCCGGGAAATATTCTGTGGCGCGACGACAAACCCAACTTCGTCGATCTCGATGATGCCTGCAACGGCCCCGCCATTCAGGATTTGTGGATGCTGCTGTCCGGCGATCGCCAGCGCCAATTGGTCCAGCTCGCCAATGTGATCGAAGGCTACGAAATGTTTTGCGAGTTTCATTCGCGCGAACTTACGCTTATCGAAAGTCTGCGCACTCTGCGCTTGATGCACTACGCCGCCTGGCTCGCCCGCCGCTGGGACGATCCGGCGTTCCCTCACCATTTCCCTTGGTTCAACACCGAGCGTTATTGGTCTTCACACATTTTGGAATTGCGCGAACAATTATTTGCCTTAAATGAACCACCGCTGGCGCTGGCACCAGCTTAACGTTTTTGGCATAGCGTCATGATTCGATACGCAATTAATTCCATCATATCCGCCGAACAATTTATCGAAGTACTGCAAAAATCCGGTCTGGCCGAGCGCCGACCGGTGGACGATGTTTCGTGCATCAAGGGAATGGTGGAAAATGCCAACCTGACCGTTACCGCATGGCACGAGGGCACTTTGATCGGCGTCGCACGATCCCTAACGGATTTTCACTACGCCTGCTATTTATCAGATTTGGCGGTCGATAAAAAATACCAGCACCAAGGCATTGGCAAAAAACTGATGACTTTGACTCAGGAGCAACTCGGTCCGCGCTGCAAACTGATTTTATTTGCTGCTCCTGCAGCGGATTCCTACTACGAAAAAATCGGCTTTACCCGCAATTCGCGCGGGTGGGTATTGGAGAGAAATCAGCGACTAGACGAGACTTGACAATCTGTTCCTCCCCTTGGATTAAATAGAAAATCACAAATCCTGAATCGGCCTATAACGCGGCACCAATAATTTCATCAGGCTCCACGCAATCAAATAAGCGACCGCACAAAATGAAAACATAATGGCGTAGCCTGTGGAGATTTGCCCCTGAGCGCCGTAGTAATCAAATAACCAGCCGCCGATTTTGGAAACCACAACACCGCCCATTCCTCCAGCCATGCCACCAATTCCCACTACAGAAGCGACAGCGTGTTTGGGAAACATGTCTGATACTGTGGTAAAAATGTTGGCTGACCATGCCTGATGCGCTGATGCGCCTACGCCGATCAATAAGACCGGTACCCAAAAGGTGAGATGGCCAAGCGGTTGCGCCAAAAGCACAACCAGAGGGAACAGCGCAATGATCAGCATGGCGCGCATGCGACCGTCGTATGCATTATGGCCGCGATTAATGAAATACATAGGGAAAGCACCACCGCCAATACTGCCGAACATGGTCATGCTGTACAAAATGGCGAGCGGCAACATTAATTCAGTTCCTTTCAATCCGTATTGCTCACCCAAATACTTGGGCAGCCAAAACAGGAAGAACCACCACACGCCATCGGTCAAAAATTTACCGAGTGTAAATGCCCAGGTTTGGCGATAACCGAGCAATTTAAACCAGCTAAACGATACCTGCGCAGGCTGTCGCGCAACGGTCTCCTCGGCTGCATCGCTATTGATATATTGCAGTTCTGCCGCACTGAGCCGATGCTGCTTTTCGGGCTTTTCATAAAAAATTCCCCACAACACCATCCAGAAAAAACCGATTGCGCCGACCAAAATAAATGCGGTTTGCCAATCCCATACAGTGGCTATCCAGGGAACCGTCAAAGGTGCAAGGATCGCACCGACGTTAGCCCCGGAATTAAAAATGCCTGTGGCAAAAGAACGCTCTTTTTTCGGGAAATATTCAGCCGTGGCTTTAATAGCGGCCGGGAAATTACCTGCTTCGCCAAAAGCCAGCACCGCCCGCGCAAACATAAATCCGATAACCGATGCCGGAACCGCGGCAATACCTACCAGCGCCAACACATTATTAGCGGCGTGCCCCATGGCGACAGCATAGGCGTGAATAATCGCCCCGATCGACCAAATGATAATTGCCCAGATATAACCCCATTTAGTGCCGAGTTTGTCGATAATGCGGCCGGCAAACAGCATGGAAATGGCATAAACAAATTGAAACACTGCTGTGATATTGGCGTAGTCCGTATTTGACCAGCCAAATTCACGAGACAATTCCGGCGCCAACAAGCTGAGAACTTGGCGATCCAAATAATTGACTGTAGTGGCAAAAAACAGAAGTGCGCAGATGGTCCAGCGATAGCGGCCGATAGAAGGAACTGTCATATAGTCATCACAATATTATCGGTTATTCTGGTAACGCTTTATTTCGACATATCAATAAAGCGCGATAATTCCGGCATTATTTTTATTGTGGTGTGCCAGCAAAACCTCGCAAGAATAAACAGCGGGGTTGGGTAAAACAAGCATTTCTGGCTACAAGCATTTGCGCATCTCGTCTTTATTGGCGCGCATGCTGCTGAAGTTATTTTTTGAGCTTAAAAATTATTTTCGCAATTCAAATATCTGATAAATTCCGCAAACATCTTTATGCGGAAATCTCCCGCAGAAAAATTTCCCGCTCCACGATCGCGCCACGATGTTGAATCACAACACCGGCGCAACGGCTGCCACGCGCAGCAGCGCGGTCAATATTTTCGCCTGCAAAACGTGCGGCCAAATAACCGGCATTAAATGAATCGCCGGCTGCGGTTGTATCCACTACTTTGGCAACCGGAGGAACCTCGACCTGGATGCGCTGCTGATACTGACCGTCGCGCGGTACAATCGCTACCACAACGGGGTTGGGGCCGCGTTTGAGCACCACTTCGCTCACGCCCGCGGTTATACAGCGGTCGAGAATATCTTCTGGCTTTCCACTTCCCCATAAACGCTCAGCGTCGTCATCGGTGAGCAAGGCTATATCGGCAACCGCCAGGGATTGATCCATCGCCAGCTGTGCATGCGCGCGATCACGCCACAGTTGCGGGCGATAATTGTTGTCGAAAATCACCTTGCCGCCGCGCGCCCGGAATTCGGCAAGAGCGCATAACAAAGTCGCGCGCGCCTCGTCGCTAAGAATGCCGATGGTCACACCGCTAAAATAAGCGGTATTGACCTCTTGCAGGCGTTTTTCCAAAGCGCTGCTGGATTCTTTCGTCGAAAACATTTCCCGCGCTGGAGACTGCCCGCGCCAAAAACTGAAATTGCGCTCGCCGTTCGGCTGGTTGGCAATCAAATAGAGGCCCGGTGTGCGGCCCGGAACGGCTTCAATGGAAGCTGTATCGAGCCCTTCCTGCACCATGATCTGCAGCAGTTCACGACTGTAAGGATCATCGCCAAGGCGGGTGAAATAGGCGGTGCGGACACCAAGACGGGCGAGATAGATCGAGGTGTTATAGGTATCGCCGGCGTAACCGAGGGCCATCAGCTTTTTACCGTTGGACTCGCCAGCGGGAGCCAGCTCCAACATCACTTCGCCAATCGCTAGTATTTGAATCCCCATAAGTGTCCTGTTCACCGTCGCCAAGTCAACCGTTCAACCAATCTGGCCTTACCAGTTTGGTGCAATAATGTCTCTTTTTCCCGCCAGTTTCTAGCTCTGATTTCGGCGTGTTAGTGATTAAATGTTCTCTAGCCAGCATATTCAATAGCATTTTTTCATACTTAATTGACAGCTCTTGGCTGGTCTGAAACCATAATTGGTCTTACCGGACTCTTAAGGCTCGTCTAGAGCGAACTATGACCTTAGCTGTTAGGTCAGATTCATTCCACCTTTAAGTCGAAGAACAACTATGACTCGCGCCGCCAGACAACCATTGACGCTTCACCCTGACCGCCTGTTTTCCGCCGATCCTACCCAGAGAGCCATAGCTCGCCGGCTCTATAACGAAATCAAGGATCTGCCCATTGTCAGCCCTCACGGCCACACAGACCCGCAGTGGTTTGCCGATAACACCTCCTTCGGCAACGCAACCGAACTGCTGATCCGCCCCGACCACTACGTGTTCCGCATGATGTACAGCCTGGGCGTGCCTATGGAAGCCCTGGGCATTCGCACCAAGGACAGCACCCCGGTGGAAACCGACCCGCGCAAAACCTGGCGCCTGTTTGCCGAGCATTATTACGCGTTTCGCGGCACGCCTTCGCGCATGTGGCTGGATCACGTATTTAAGGAAGTGTTTGGCCTGGAAGTTGCGCTCAATAGCGAAACTGCGGACGAATATTACGACCATATCACCGAGGCCCTGAGCCGCCCCGAATTTCTGCCGCGCGCGCTGTTCGAGCGATTCAATATTGAATGGCTGGCGACTACTGAATCTCCGCTGGATGATCTTCGCCACCATCAAAAAATCCGCGCCAGCGGCTGGAAAGGCAATGTGATTACGGCCTACCGTCCCGACCCGGTTATAGACCCCGACTTCGAAGGTTTTGCGACCAACGTGGCGCGTTTGGGTGAAATCACCGGCGAAGACACCTCCAATTACCATGGTTTCCTCGCCGCCCTGCGGCAGCGCCGGGAGTATTTCAAAAGCATGGGCGCCACTTCGACGGACCACGGCCACCCTACCGCTGTAACGGCTGATTTGAGTCGGGCGGAAGCGGAAAAACTCTTTGCCCTGGCATTAGCGGGCAAATGCGATGCGCAACAAGCCGAACTGTTCCGCGGCCAGATGCTGACTGAAATGGCTGCTATGAGCATGGACGACGGCCTGGTGATGCAAATTCACCCCGGCTCCTACCGCAATCACAACGCGAAAATTTTCGCCCGCTACGGGCGCGATAAGGGCGCCGACATCCCGGTTGCCACCAGCTATGTACAAGCCTTAAAACCCCTGCTCGACCGTTTCGGCAATGAGCGCGATCTCACCGTTATTCTATTTACGCTCGACGAGACCGTGTACAGCCGCGAGCTGGCGCCTCTGGCCGGCCATTACCCCTGCCTGCGATTGGGGCCGGCCTGGTGGTTCCACGACAGCCCGGAAGGTATGCGCCGCTTCCGCGAACAAACCACCGAAACCGCTGGTTTCTACAACACCGTCGGCTTCAACGACGATACCCGTGCGTTTTTGTCGATTCCTGCCCGCCACGATGTAGCGCGTCGCATGGACTGCGTGTTCCTCGCGCAGCTGGTGGCGGAACACCGCATCAATGAAGACGAGGCCCGCGAATTGGCAGTGGATCTGACTTACAACCTCGTGAAGAAAGCCTATAAGCTTTTCTAACCCTTTTTGTTCTTTATGCCCCGGCCCATCGCCGGGGTATTTTTTTGAGAACTGCTATGCAACGACTGAATTCCGGCCTTGTGGCCAACTTGAATATTCCCCGCTTCACTTACGATCGCGCCAGCGTTCTTCCAGGCATAGTCCATATCGGCATAGGCGCTTTTCACCGCGCCCACCAGGCGTTTTACACCGAAACCGTAATGAACCAGTCGGGAGGAAATTGGGGCATTATCGGCTGCAGCCTGCGGTCGCCCTCAGTGCAACAACAACTGGCGCCGCAAGACGGTCTTTACACCGTGCTGGAGCGCGGCAACAGCAACCGCCCGCAAATCGTCGGGGCTGTGCAAAAAGTCCTGGTGGGGCCTGATGATCCGACTGCGATTATCCAAGCTATAGCTGCGCCGACGATCAAAATCATCTCTTTGACCATCACGGAAAAAGGCTATTGCCACGAGCCTGCCCGCGGCACGCTCAATCTCGACCACCCTGATATTCAGCACGATATCCGCCATCCTGATCGGCCCAAAACTGCGCCGGGCTTTATAGTCGCCGGCTTGCGTCAACGTTGGAAAAATGGCCTGCCGCCTGTCAGCGTTATGAGCTGCGACAATCTGCCGAATAATGGGGCAGTTACCCGCGCCGTAGTCACCAGCCTGGCGGAAACCATTGATCCGGAACTGGCCCAATGGATTCGCGACAATGTGAGCTTCCCCGGCACTATGATCGACCGCATAGTGCCTGCCACCACCGAGCAAGATATCCAATGGCTGGAAAACGAATACGGCTATCGCGATGAAGGTTTGGTCGTTGCAGAGCCATTTACCCAATGGGTCATTGAGGACGATTTCTGCAACGAGCGCCCAGCCTGGGAAAACGCTGGCGCCCTGCTGGTAAAAGACGTCGCCCATTATGAAACCATGAAACTGCGCTTGCTCAACGGCAGCCACAGTCTGTTGGCCTACAGCGGCTATCTCGCCAGTTACGCGACCATTTACCAAGTGATGCAGGACGCGGATTTTGTCGCCCTCACCCGCCGTTTTATGACCACTGCTGCCACTACCTTTAGCGCGCCGGACAATTTCGATGTTGCAGCCTATCAACAGCAATTAATCGACCGCTTCGCCAACCCCGGCCTGCAACACAAAACCTGGCAAATCGCTATGGACGGCTCGCAAAAGGTCCCGCAACGCTGGCTCAATAGCCTGCGCGGTGTGATCGCTCAAAATGGAGATACCCGCATTTTTGCATTTGCGCTTGCCGCATGGATTCGTTTTGTCCGCGGCGTCGATGAAAAAGGCGAATCCATTATTGTGTCTGATCCCCATGCCGCAAATTTTGCGACGATTTGGCAAGAACATGGCAAAGACTATGACGCAGTCGTCAAAGCGTTTTTTGCCCAGCACAGTATTTTCGGCAGCGATTTCCAGGAAAACCTGCTCATTCAGCAACAAACAGCAGATTGGCTGAGAAATATTGCGAACAACGGAGTTAAAAAGGCGCTGCGCGATTTGCTTGGAAATTAATGGATAAATAGATTGATGAAAAATGCAAGGACGTGAAAAAACGGAATAAAAAAGGCCTGGGCTACCAGGCCAACTGCCAGCTCAGGGAAATCTGCCGGTTCAGCGGTACATCAAAAACACCAAAGGAAATTGGGGTCTCAGGACAAGTATGGCAGCGGGAAATCGGACTTGCTGTGACCCATCATGCAATTTGCCAAAACAAAAAATTCCTCAGACGAATGGAATTTATATTGGCAAAAATATTTCCGTTATTCTCCCTGCGGGCGGCCAATAGTCGCCAAAATTCCGCCATCCACATACAAAATCTGACCTGTGACAAAATTGCTGGCGCTGCTAGCCAAAAAAATGGCGGCACCCTGTAAATCCGCAGGATCGCCCCATTTTCCAGCGGGCGTGCGCTGAATAATAAATTCATTTAAGGGATTGCCGGGAACGCGAATCGGCGCCGTCTGACTTGTCGCAAAATATCCAGGCCCTATTCCGTTTACCTGAATATTGTGACGCGCCCACTCAGTCGCCATATTGCGGGTCAGCATTTTTAAACCGCCTTTTGCCGCCGCATAAGCACCGACGGAGTCGCGGCCTAATTCACTCATCATCGAACAAATATTGATGACCTTGCCGGCACCGCGCTCGATCATGCGTTTCACCACGGATTTACTGACCACAAATACGCTCGTAAGATCCGTGCGAATGACCTGCTCCCAATCATCCAGCGCCATTTCCAGCAGCGGAATACGCTTAATAATGCCGGCGTTATTGACGAGAATATCGATGGGTCCCACTTCCGCTTCAATACGGCCTACGGCAGCCTCCACCTGAGCGGGATCGCAGACATCGAATCTGTATCCGTAGGCATCAAAACCGCGCTCACGATAGTGAGTAACCGCGGCATCGATTTTTTCCTGGCTGGATTGTCCATTTACGACAAGGCGCGCACCGGCACTGGCAAGGCCTTCCGCCATGGCCATACCAAGTCCGTGAGTACCCCCGGTGACCAGCGCAACTTTACCGTTGAGATCAAATAATGGATGACATTGCATGATGATTCCTCAGCGCAAATCACTGGGGCGGCAAAAATCCATATCCCCGTAATCGAGATTTTCCCCGGCCATGCCCCAGATAAAAATGTAATTACTGGTGCCCGCTGCGCAGTGCATTGACCAAGGGGGGGATATCACAGCTTCTTCATTGGCTAACCAGATATGGCGCGTTTGATCGCGCGGTCCCATAAAATGGCAAACCGCCTGATTTTCCGGTACTTCAAAATACAAATAGACTTCCATGCGACGCGAATGGGTGTGCGGCGGCATGGTATTCCAGACGCTCCCGGCTTTCAGTTCCGTCATACCCATTTGCAATTGACAGGTTTGAATAATTGGCGCGACCAATAATTTGCGAATGGTGCGCGCATTACTGGTTTCCAGCGCACCCAGATCCGCAACCTCCGCATCTTCCTGGCCAACTTTTATCGTCGGATAGGCCATATGCGCAGGTGTGGACAGTAAATAAAATTTGGCCGGATTTTTTGCGTCCGCACTGGTGAAAGTCACAGCGCGCGAATCCTTGCCAACATAGAGGGATTCTTTGTACGCCAGCGGATAATTTTTACCATCAACTGTGACAACACCGGCGCCGCCGATATTAATCACACCGAGTTCGCGCCGCGCCAAAAAGTACGGCATTTTATTTTGATCGATGGGCAATAAATCCACCGCTTTTGTCGCAGGAACCACGCCGCCCACCATCATGCGGTCGTAATGGGTGTACACCCAGCGAATTTCGTCGATGCCAAACACCTTGGCAACATGAAAATGCTTGCGCAAAGTTTCGGTGTCGTAATGTTTGTAGTCGTCAATGTGAACCGCAAATCGTTCTTCCACATTTGGGTTCACCAATTTTTGTTCAGTCATGATTTTTGCCTAACAAGAATTTATGCATTTCGATACCGGCCAACATAAAAGGAACGGTACCTTTGGGATCGTTTGCGATAATGGCCTCATTCAGGTAGTAGTCGTAACTGCCGTCACGCCCATACCCAAGGCCGGCCACATGGCATTGGTTCACCATGCTGATGCGGCCGTCCGAATGAACCAGAACAAATTCCTTGATTAATCCCTCATAGGACCGCATCACCAGCTGATCCACATCACCACCGTAATTTTCCACTGTCAGATAACCGCGATTTACCGCTTTGACCAAAAAATAAGTAAACATGGCACTGGCAGAGGATTCACGGTAATTACCGACTTCGCCCGGTCTATCCATGATTTGCCACCAGGTGGCGGTTGGATCCTGATAATTTTTTAACGCCTTGGCCAATTCGACCGTCATTTCCAATAAAACTTCCCTGCCCGGATGTGCCGCAGGCAGAAAATCCAAAGTGTCGACCAAAGCCATGGCTAGCCAGCCATTGGCGCGCGCCCACAAATGTGGCGACAAGCCCGTTTTTGTGTCCGCCCAGTTTTGCTGTTTGTACTCATCCCAAGCGTGCCAATAAAGGCCCGTTTTGGGGTCGCGCAGGATTTCCCTCGTCAGATAAAATTCGCGCACGATTTCTTCAAAGGTTTTAGCTTTTTCTTGCTCATTCTCAAACAAGGAACCGTATTCTGCTAAAAAAGGCATACCCATATAGACCCCGTCCAACCACAACTGGCCGGGATAAATTTGTTTATGCCAAAAAGCGCCATTGCTGGTTTTCGGCTGATCACGCAATTGTTCGCGCAATTGCTGCAATGCGCTTCGATATTTTGGCTCGGGGTTTTCCTGATATACCCGCAACAGTGCGCGGCCAGGAGCCACTGCATCTATATTAAAATCCCGCTTGTTATATTGGCGGATCTTGCCATCCTGTTCGATGTAGGAGGCAGTTACGATATTTTTGACGTCACTGTAGCGGGAATTGCCGGTTACGCGCGCTAGTTCATCATAGGTGTGCGGCAACAAACCCACTATGTCGTACTCAAATTTCGGTTTGCGCTTGCGGTTTTCATCCCAGCCGTCATAACGATAATTCAGGGTTTTTCGCGCAAGTTCAGAATCCGCCAATTTTGTCGCCCAACCCAGGGCTGTGTCGGCAGTAATTCCTGCTATGCGCGCCTGCGAGGTTGCACGCGTCGTTATGCGTTGGCGCAAAGGGCGGGTAAGTCGTTCAGTCTGCTGCGTTAAATACTGTTTAAATTCCTCGGATGTCTTTACGCCTTTACCCAGCTCACCTTCCCAGGCTGCGGCAAAATAATAGGTCAGCGCGCTGCCTGCGGGATTCATCAAAACAATATGACTGGAGCCGTCATTGAATATTTTTTTACTGTCGCCTTTGCGGAAAAACACCGCCATGCCGAGATTTTGCCCATCGAGACTCTGCGGTCCCCAAGTCGCAATATAGGTATAGGCATCCCCGGGAATTTCCTGCGGTCCTTGAATAAATTCCATATTGGGATGTGCCACCAAACCTATGGCGAGATTCGGCAATTCCGCACTGAGTCTGATCTGGTTTTTGGCCAGGCGGCTGCCTGCCTGCATGGAAAAATAGGCCGCGACATCCACATTTTTTCCATCAAACTGCCAGCCGCGATAGTCGATGGTAAAACTGGATTGCAGATCACCATTTTCCACAATCCGAGAACTGCGCTCTGCCACCTTTTGCACATGCACCAGCTCTTTGCCATCCCAATAGCCGAAACCTCCGGCTCCAAGGGATTTTCCAACTTTCAGAATATCCAGACCCCAAGGTTGCGGATGATGGTAGGACTCATAACCATCCAAACCGACATTTTGCAAAACCGGTTCCGGTATGGATTTACCAAAAATATCAAAACCGTTGCGACCGTCGAGATAAATGCGGTAACCGACTAAATCCGATTCAATCCCCGGTCCTTCATAACGGATCCAATTGGAGTGATCCGTGTAATAATCCGGCACGCGCACCGCATCGACATTTACAAATTGACCGCCTTCGTAATTGCGATACCCACTCCCATCTTTGCGCGGCACCCATTGCCCACCTTGTTTGATGGAAATTTCGGCTTGTGTGCGTTTGGATGGTTCTGCTTTTTTCCCACCCGCTGCGACCGTAACTTGGCGAACTTGAGCGCTGGCAAAATTCAATACAGTGAGAATGCCATCCCCTTCCCCATCGCCATCAATATCCACCACTTCGGTGGGCAAGGATCTTTTGTCTTCGATAAAAACCAGATCGTCGCGAGAGCTAATTCCGAGGTTGTAAAAACTCAGATAAACCGGCTCATCGATACGTGCAAAATTCGACGGGTTGGCAAGTTCAACGGTGGCAATCCAAGACGCACCGGCACTGGTTAAGGAAACATCAGATTTTTTGCTGTGAGGTTGGCTGCAAGCGACTAAACCCATCGCTCCGACATAAAAAGCACCGCGTAAGAAAAGTTGGAATCCCATGATCTCGTTCTTCACTGAGTGTTGTCGTTGGTTTCCCTCGCTCAATTTTGCTTGAACTTGAGCAACGCAATAAAAAAACAGCTGGATTAACCTGCGTTAATCCAGCACAAAGCGTGGGACCCTTAATATTTGTACTGCACTCCAAAATAAAATTGTTTGCCGGTCTCGTGATAGTAAGACAAGCGATTGCCGACACTGTCCACCCACTGATCGTCAACTTCGTCCGTCAAATTCAATGCTTCAAACGACAGTTTCCAATTGTCAGTCAATTGATAAGACACAGCTGCATCTACGTTGGTGGTCGCATTGGTGCCTTCCATATCGTTGCCATCCCGTCCGAGCGGTTGCGTCAAATAGGAGGAGCGACTCACAGAAGAAATGCGCGCACTGAATTTGTCATTTTCGTAGTACAGAGTTGCACTTCGAGTAGATTCAGACAAACCATTCAGGTTGCGGGTCGCCACCACAGCACCGTTTAAGTCCACATAATCCATTTGCGCTTTGACATAGGTGAAATTGGTGATGATGCCGAAATTGCTCCAGAACCCTGGCAGAAATGTAAAAGGTTGCTGATAGCTGGTTTCAAAACCGTACAAATCACCGCCGGGGCCGTTGAGAGGCAGGCGATAATCCCAGGTAGCATTTTCATTACAACCTGTGGCTTCACCGTAACCGGGACCGGCAGTACACGCATCCACTACCCACTCCACCGGCAGAGGTTCGCCGTTATAGGTGAGATTGGTGTAAGCGTCGGTACGGCGCAATTCCTGCGCAAAAGAATCTATGTCTTTCTTAAATACGGCGACAGAAAATGCGCCGCCATCTTCAAAATACACTTCCAAGCCGACGTCATAATTTTTTGCTTTTGTCGGTTCGAGTTGTGGATTACCGCCCTGAATTGTGCGGTTGGCACCGGAAGCGGAAATGGACAAATTGGGACGAATGCTCTGCAAACCAGCGCGCGCCATAACTTCGGCATAGCCCACGCGCAGCAGCACATTTTCATAGGGCTCAAACACCACATTCAACGACGGCAAAATATCGTTGTAACTGTGTTTGCGCGTAATTAACTGATCGCTTGACCCCACCCGCGCCCAAGCGGTGGAGGATTGGTCGGTATCCACATAGCGGAAGCCGATATCACCGCGAACCGGGGTGTTTTTGATTTGCGTGTGGAAAACCAATTGCCCCCAAATTCCCAAGGTGTCTTCTTCCGCAGAATAGTTATCCGCCAAGCGGAATTGTGTACCGGTGGTAAAGGCACCGCCGTTATACAAACCGTATTGCGCGGCTATCGCATTTAAATCCGGAATTCGCCAAACACCTTGCGGGCCTATACCTGCGTTGTAAAGTGTTGTGTTGTTCTCGGTCAACTGAATTCCAGCAATCGCCTGCGCAGTGGCATAAGCAGGATCATTGGGGTTCGACGGAATGGATGTTCCTTCAGTTGGCAAACGCGCTTCGTAGGTATCGAACTCGAAGGATTTATAATGCACACCACCTTTTAAGGTAATGGCATCGTTGAGGTCGAATTCCAAATCAGCGCTGGCCACATCAAAGGTATTAGTGGCTCCCAAAGGACGCAAACGCACGCTGTTAATTCCCCAGCCATCCATCGCGTTGAGATCAGAAGCGTCTTCATTACCAAAAATCAGCACCGGATTTTCCCGCTTGCCATCGCGATAATCGTAGGAAAAATTCAATCCAGATTTTTGCATAACGACGGTTGTTTGAATCGGATTATCAAATTCCGATTCGGCGCGACCAATCATCGCTGACCCGCGCAAACGATCACTAAATTCATGGGTCGCATTTAAAGTTACTTGAGTAAAATCGGTGGTCAGTTCGTCGTAGCGATTTTCGGAACGGAAAGTCGCATTTTCAAACGCCGCATAGGTCACGGTATTACTACCGTCGATTTCGTAATCCACCACCGTCATAGGAGTGGTTTGACCATTGCCGTTTAAAATGGCCTGCATAAACACTTCCTGACGGGAAGCATCCAGGCGGGAATAAAGAACATTTAAGCTGAGGTCAGTTGCATCCGTCGGGCGGAACTGCAAACTACCGCTCACGCCCAATCGCTCCATTTTATGGGTATAAGCATCGTAACGCGGCAGGCGCGGGCGAAACGCATCATTGACAGCAGAGAGATCACAATCTTCGGCGGTACATGAACCAAAATCGTTGGCGCTTGCCCAGCGAACAGTACTGGAACCCTTATCTTCAATATTGCGTTCCGAATAAGACAACGACAGCAAAGCGCCGAATTTTTCGTTGAATACTTCGCTGACAAGCAACGATATTTTCGGATCAATTTCTTCAGATAAATCGTTATAGCCCGCTTGTGCGCTCGCGGTAAAAACTCGCTCGCCATAATCAAAAGGCTTTGCGGAATTCAAATCCACGGTCGCGCCGAGAGACCCCTCTTCCACATCAGCGGAAGCGGTTTTTCGCACTACGAGAGAACTGAATAAATCGGAGGAAAAAGTATTGAAATCGAAACCTCGTCCGCGATTGGCCCCGCCCGCCGCATCAGTGCCACCGCCAGTGGCGATTGCTTCCATTCCGTTAATACGCACACGAGTGTAATCCGGTCCAAGACCGCGAACAGTGATATTGCGCCCTTCACCCGCTACGCGGGAAATAGCCACTCCAGCAATACGCTGCAGCGACTCGGCCAAATTGTTATCGGGAAAATCAGCGATATCCTCCGCCATGATGGCATCCACCGCTGCCGTGGATTCGCGTTTGGCATCCAGCGCTGTTGCCAGGCTGTCACGAAAACTTCCTGTGACAACCACTTCTTCTACGAGCTTCTGCTCGGCATCCGCCAGGACGGAAAAGGAGGTAAATGCTGGAGTCGTCAAAGCAATGGCTAAGGCGAGCGGTTTCATGGTGGGAATCGTCATTATTGTTCTCCCGTAGATCATCATTTCGGCTTTGCCGCTCACCGAGGGGATCGGACGATGGCATGGCCCATTTATGTAGTGGGCCAATAGTTGCACAAATTGGACTACCAAACAATATGTTTTGTCAGACCAGTTTGACAACCAATTGGCCTTCCTAATAAGCCATGCTAATAAGGGAGCTTGTCATTCTCACAGCGCTTGACCGTTGACGGAAACGCTGTCCAGAGCCAAGTCTTCAACGTGTTCCAAAACCCCGATTTCCGCCGCTTTCACGACATGAACATTCTTCAGGTGGAGAGACTCGATCTTTTTGCGCGCAAAGCCTCTGACCTGAAACACCCGCCGGGCGTTGTCGCATAACAAATTTTCGATAACTATGTCGCGGACGGTCGGATCGAACTGCCCTGCATCCCCCTCCTCGTAATAGAAATTGATCACCACCGCATCCTGAACCTGGCCGATCAAGATATTGCGGAAGCGCAGATGCTCGATCAGGCCACCGCGCACAGAGTTGGTTTTGATGCGAATACCCCGCTCCAGATCGGGGCTGCTCATATGGCAGTTTTCCGCAAAGATATTGCGCGCCCCACCAGAGATCTCGCTGCCAATGACAATGCCGCCGTGCCCGGCGCGCATCTGGCAGCCGCGAATCACAATATTTTCGCTGGGAATCCCAATGCGCCGGCCATCGGCATTGCGGCCGGATTTGATGGCGATACAGTCGTCTCCGGTATCGAAATAGCAGTCCTCGATCAGCACATTCCGGCAGGATTCCGGATTACAGCCATCAGAATTGGGACCGAGGCTTTCCAGGTGCACGCGGCGTACGGTCACGTGATCGCATAACACCGGATTGAGCAACCAGAATGGCGAGCGAATGACCCGCACGTCCTCAACCAATACATTCCGGCAGTTGTAGAACTGCACAAACGGCGGCCGAAAATACGCCCCCTCTGCGTAAAGCCGCTGTGTCACAGGCACGCCTGCAGCAACGTCTGCCATTAGCTTTGTCCGCGCCTCATCCTGGGACGGAAAGCCGGGCCGACCCCACTCCTCGTTACCCTTCCATGGCCACCAGTTATCCCTGGACGCCTGCCCATCCAAAGTCCCGGGACCGGTGATGGCGACATTGGTCTGTTGGTAGGCATAGACCAGTGGCGAATAGCCCATCAATTCCATGCCTTCCCAGCGGGTTAAAACAGCGGGCAGGTAGTGGCGCGGATCTGTGTGAAAGCGCAGGACTGAGCCTGCTTCCAGATGAAGATTGACGTTCGACAGCAGATGGATGGGACCGCACAGATACTCGCCCGCCGGCACCACAACGCGACCACCACCCGCTTCATGGCAGGCGCGCACCGCGCGGGACATAGCCGAGGAGGCGTCTTTTGCACCGCTTTCCAGAAAGTCCGTCAGCCGAAATACCCGGTCGGGGAAAACCGGAACCTGGATATTCGCGCGAATCCATTCAGCTTCCAGCCAGTCGTCTGCACAAGCGGGCACTGATGCCGGGCGATCCAGAACAGAACAACCCCCGAGGGAGCCGATACCGGTCAACAAGAGGCGGCGCGTCAAAGGCAAATTCATTGAGATCTCCAGTTTGAACGACAGAACAACCCGAACGCTATCAAACTGGACTGACCAATTCAAATAAAATGGCCTTCCATCTATCAAAAACAAATTAAAGGGGAGATTTGCGAGAGAGATTTGGAAATAGGCGCGCAATTGCGCGCCATTCAACGAACTCGGGCAAAGCGCTCGCGTTCGCGCTTAACCTTGCGCAGGGCTTCTTCCACAGCTTGCTCTTCTGTGGAATCGAGTAGCTGATCTGCCACGCGATTGAGGTGGTCGCGCATGGCCTGACGCGCCGCTGCCGGGTCGCGCTTCTCAAGCGCATCCAGAATACGCGCATGCTCATCGATACGCGGGCGAGAACCTGCTCGGCGCACCTTTTCAAGAATACTTGCGGAAACTTTGGAGTTGTTGCGCAAAGCCCAAAGGTGTTTGCACACCGATACTACGGCTTCGTTGTGAGTTGCCTTGGCAATCAGCAAATGGAAAATTTCATCCGCGTTTTCCGAGACCTGCACCTGCTCGTTTTCCGCCACCATGGAGGCGAGTGCTGCACGCAGATCAGCCAGCTCTTGGTCCGTTATCGCCTTGGCAGCCAGAGCCGCGGCTTCACTTTCGAAAATCAGTCGTGCCTCTAGGATTTCAAAAGCTCCAATATCGAGTTCCGTGGATGCCAATCCCTTTGAACTGCCGGACGTGACATACACACCGGACCCACCTTTCACCTCCACGCAACCGGCCAATTCCAAGGCTATGATCGCCTCGCGCACCGTCGGACGACTGACATTAAAGCGCTCGGCCAGCTTCCGCTCAGCCGGGAGACGAGAACCCACCGGGTACTCGCCCGATGCGATCACCTCTGCCAATTGCTCGGCAACCCGCTGATACAGGCGTCCCGTATCGCCAACTTTGGGCGCACCGGCTTCCGCTTTATTTCCAATATTCTCCGATGCCCGGCCTACTGCCGTTTCCGAATGATTCATATTCGCTACCTATAAGGTCTCCAATCCACACGCCCGGCTCCGCTTGCGAGCGCTATCTAACAAAATATAAAAAGTTGGTCAGACAAGTCATAAAGAGTTGTAAGCCGGCAACTCCGACCGGACCTAATCGCTACTGGATCACAAACCGCGACCAAGCTCAAGAAAAAGGCTTCAGATTCTATCAAATGCCCTAAAAACCAAAAGCCACCCAATCTAGTCTTACCAATAATGAATTTGCGGTCTTACCAATAAGCTGATAAATTAAAACCATCTACTATCGCAGGGAAAGTGAGCTTTTGATCAATAAGGTAGTCCCATGCATTGCTTAGTTAATCGGCGAGGTGTCGAGTGAATCAGTTTCTGCAGTTGCACCGAGATGATAACGTCGCCATCGCCCTGATCCCCCTTTCTCCAGGCACCTCACTCAGCCTATCCGACCGGACCATTGCTCTGGCGCGAGAAATCCCAGTGATGCACAAGGTCGCCCTGGCCCGTATTGCAAAAGGGCAAGAAATCATCAAATACGGCCAGCCCATAGGCACCGCAACTGTGGACATAGAACCCGGCGATCATGTTCATGTTCACAATTGCGATGCCAGCATCCAGGCCAAAGATTATGGGTTTTGTCAGAACACCAAACCCACTCCATGGGTTGCGCCGGAACAACGCGCTTCCTTTATGGGTTACAGGCGTGCCAACGGTAAAGCCGGTACGCGCAATTTCATCGGCATTCTTACCAGTGTTAATTGCTCCGCCACAGTTGCTACCCATATCGCTGGGCAATTTTCCTATCCCGGCGCCTTGGCGGATTTTCCCAATGTGGACGGCGTGGTTGCGTTGACTCACGAAAGTGGCTGCGGCATGCGCTCATCCGGCGAGGCTTATGAATTATTGGAGCGCACCCTGGTCGGTTACGCAAACCACCCGAATTTTGGCGGAGTTTTGCTGATCGGACTCGGCTGCGAAACCATGCAAATTCAACGATTGTTGGAAGAAAACGGTCTTGCCGAATCACCGACTTTTAAAGCCTTCACCATTCAAGAAAGTGGCGGCACACGCGCCAGCATCGAAAAAGGGTTGGCCGCAATTCGCGATATGTTGCCAATCGTCAACGCGCAAACGCGCACGTCTATTCCTGCAAGTGAATTGATATTAGCGGTGCAATGTGGCGGTTCGGATGCATTTTCCGGCATTACCGCCAACCCGGCGCTCGGCGCGGCCTGCGATATTTTGGTTGCGCATGGCGGAACCGTTATTTATTCAGAAACTCCGGAAGTTTACGGTGCAGAACATTTGTTGACGCAGCGCTCGGAAACGCCGGAAATTGCGCAAAAACTGCTTGAACGCATCCACTGGTGGGAGGATTACACTGCGAAGCATGGATTTGAATTGGACAACAATCCTTCGCCCGGCAATAAATCCGGCGGCTTGACTACCATAGTGGAAAAATCCCTCGGCGCTCAAGCCAAAGCTGGCACAACCAATTTGCGTGCAGTCTATTTATATGCCGAACCCGTTAAAGAAAAAGGTTTGGTTTTTATGGACAGCCCGGGTTTCGATCCAGTCTCAGTAACCGGCCAGGTCGCTTCCGGAGCCAATATTGTGTGCTTTACTACCGGTCGAGGTTCAGCGTTTGGCTTCAAGCCTGTACCCAGCATCAAATTGGCGAGCAATAACGAGCTTTACGCCAGAATGCGCGACGATATTGATATCAACTGCGGAGAAATCATCACGCAAAAAATGTCGGTGGCAGAATGCGGCAAGCAAATTTTCGACCGCATTTTAGCTGTGGCGTCGGGAGAGAAAACTCTGAGCGAGGATTTGGGATACGGACATAATGAGTTTAATCCGTGGAAACTTGGGGCTACTGTCTAATTTAATTATTAAACCGGCAACAAAAGCTTGTTGCCGGTTTACTATCCCTCGCTACTCTCTCAATGCCGCCAATACATAAACCAAAGGCGCATTCCAATTAATAGCGACCTCATTGGTTGAATAGCTGCACCAATCATCCAAATAAGATTTGGCGGGCAAGCGGCTTGGATATTTGCATTTGTCCTGCCATCCAGAATGCGGACCGCCGGCCAACATACCCGGAACTGGCGGAACAACTCCATCATATTGTGAAAGCCGATGGTGCGGATGTTTCGGCGATTTATACCCGAATCCGGTGACAAAGTTGTAACCAGTCGGGTTGCGTCCGAGCACATAATCCAATAAACCGCGCGCTGCCGGTTCGTAATCTTTATTTGGACTCACACGATTAGCCGTCAACAACACCATGGCTTTATTGAGCGCGACCGCATTGCTGCCCCAGCGATAATCCTCTTCGGTCATAGCAACGAGATAACCCGACGCCCAATATTCCCGCACCATGCGATTGGCCATATCGATCAATAATTGTTTCGCATCCTGCTGCAATTTCGCAGGTATCTTGCTGTAGGTGGCCAGCGTATAAAGTCCCAGAGTTTCCACTGCATCCCATTCGGGAACCCGCGGCTTGGCCGGCAATTTCACATCGTTAAGAAAGGTCTTTTTTCCGCTTGCGCGAAATAATTCTACAGCCGCCCACAACCATTCATCCTGCAAATCCTCGTCCGCCTTGGCATAAGTGCCAGTGGAAACATCCGCAGGTTGTATATATAAAACCTTGGGATTTTTCTTCGCCCAATTCCAGGCTACTTGCGCAGCTTGCAAATAGGCAGCCGAGCGCCCCGGGAAATGCTTTTCATAATCGCGCAAAACCACACTCGCATAGGCCATGACCGCGGCGTAATTTAATGCGGCCGCAGTGCTTTTCTGCAGCAGAAAACGCCTGCTATTTTGCACATGCGGCATTCCGTCACCGGAAAATGCCAGATCTGTCAGCTTGTGATAAACACCGCCGTCGTGCGGATCCTGCATGGTGGCAAACCAGTCGAGATTCCACATGATTTCGTCCAGCAAATCCGGCACAGCATTGGTCGATTCTGGAATATTCAAACGCACATCCGCAAACAAACGCGGAAAATCCGCGAGCGCAGCTAACAATGTATAAGTGGTGATGCCAGAATTCACCACGTACTTGTTGTAGTCGCCAGCGTCGTACCAGCCTTTTGCCGAGGCCACTACTGTACCTGCCGGGCGTTGGTTGGATGCAGCCGAAGGATGGATATAAGCGATCGTATCCGGGTGTCCCGCCGGACGGGCAAATTGCCCGGCATATTCTTTTTCAATAGGCGCGCCGGAACGGTTGTAGTAATAGTATTTGATCGCGGCGGCGAGCAGCGGATCATAAATATTCTCTTGGATATAAAATTCTGGCGACTCCCCGACTTCCGCCACTTTGACCTTGTAGTGTCCGGGTTTATTGAATGCAGTGAAATCAGCGATCTTGACGGTCTCGCCGGCCACATCCCAAGACTGCGCCTGCGATAGAGGACCTCTCAACAGCTCCCGCCCGGTTTTCGCATCCACCAGCCAAAACTCACCGCCTACAGTGTTGGGCACTACGGCCACCTTGTTGGCTTCGGGCAAAAAACCTATCTGATTGAGATGAATCTTGACCGTTGTGGCCTCCGCCTGCGCCACTGCCAGACAGCTGGCAACCCCCATCACCAGGCACTTGGTAACCAAGTGTGAAGCCAATCGAAACGCGCCAGCCTGCCTGGTAAAGCGCTTACTGATCATCCGGAACACAGTCATCTGGATCTCCCAAGAGAAGTCAATTCAGGCTTCGGAGCCTAACAGACCAAAATATGAAACGCCAACCCACCGACTCGCTCATGAGAGCCGCTGGTCGTACCACGCAACCAATATAGAAAATCTGATTTACAATCTCTCCTCTTCGGTGGTAACGTACTAGTACATGAATACACGAAAAACCACCCATCGCGAACTTATCCAACTTCTGTGTGACATTTCTGACTCCAAAGAAATGGAAGACGCACTGGAAGCCATTCTAACGCCTCGAGAATTCGAGGAACTGGAAAACCGTCTGCAGATTTTTCGCATGCTTAAGCAGGACATTCCCCAGCGAGAAATCGCTGCAACCTTAAATGTTGGAATCGCCACCGTGACGCGCGGCGCGGCAGCGTTGCGCCATAGCCGCTTTTTTGCAAATTACACTTTTTCCACGAATCCTGCGGAAAAGCACAAACGCTGACCGCTGGTATGCACGAGAAGCTTATGAGCACCAAACCTTCCAAAATCGAACTGCCAGGCAAGCCCAGCTACGTAAAACTGGCGGAAGACCATAACTTTTTCGAGTTGTTTCGCAAAATCGAAAAACGTTATGACAATTGTTTTTTATTCGAATCCCTCGGTGAAGAAAGTCATATCTCCCGCCACCACATCATAGGTTTCGACCCTGCCCAGCTGATTTACGCAGAGGATCGCAACACTCTGTGCATCCGTGATACCAAAACCGGTGCAATACAGAAACACACCTGTGCCAATCCCTATTACGCACTGCGCGAACTGGTGCCACAAAATATTATTTCCCGGCGTTATGCCGGCGGCATAGTCGGCTATCTCGGGTATGACTCAGTCAATTTTTTCGAGCCTAGCCTCAATATCAAAACCAGTACTTTATTTGAGCCGTTTAAATTCGGTGTTTATCTGGATGGCTTAGTCTACGACCAGATGACCGGAGAAATTTTTTATTACTATTACGGCCACAATCGTTACAAAGAAATTGAACCACTGCTTTATGAAAAGTACGAAGAGTTTGGCGAGACCGAGTGCATTTGCTTAGGCGATACCATGTCCCGCGCCGAACACGCGCAAGCAGTAGCAAAAGTCAAAGAAGATATTCGCGCAGGTTTGATTTTCCAGTGCGAAGTCGGTTTTAAAACCCGCTACATTATTCGCGGTGATGCCACGCACATTTATTCCAAGTTACGTGACACCAATCCATCGCCGCATATGTATTACGTCAAATTCTCCGATCAGAAAATTATCGGTGCGTCGCCGGAATTGTTGTTCCGCCTGCGCAATGGCGAAATGGAAACCTACCCTCTCGCCGGCACCACCAAACGCGGCAAAGACGCCACCGAAGATACGCAACTCGCACGCAAATTATTGAACGATCCCAAAGAAATTGCCGAGCACAATATGCTGGTGGACTTGCACCGCAATGACCTAGGACGAGTTGCGCGTTTTGGCACAGTCAAAGTTCGCAACCTGATGGACATCAAACGCTTTTCCCACGTCCAGCATATTTCTTCGGAAATTGTCGGCATATTGAATGAAAACGAAGATATGTTTTCCGCACTGGCATCCAATTTCCCAGCGGGAACTTTGACCGGCGCCCCCAAAGTAGAAGCCATGAAAATCATCAACGGCCTGGAGTCCGATGGCCGAGGCCCTTACGGCGGCGCCATAGGCCAATTCAGTTTCAATGGCGACTGCACCTTTGCCATTCCCATTCGTTCGGTCTTTATCAAAGGGGAAGAAGCCTACGCGCAAACCTGCGGCGGCAATGTGTACGACTCCAACGCCGACGACGAATACCTGGAAATCGAGCGCAAACTTTCCGCCATGCGCAACGTGCTCGCCACCTTTGAAAAGAAATCTCCAGCCGATAAGGGCTGATTCAGGTCTCACTTATGCTCGTTTTAATCATCGACAATTACGACTCCTTTACCTACAACCTTTACCAGTATGTAGGCGAAATTCTTTCGTCCAAACTCGGCTTTGGCCATTTCAATGTGCTGGTCAAGCGCAATAACGAAATTACGTTAGAGGAGATTCAACAGCTCGATCCGGATCGGATCATTATTTCCCCCGGCCCCGGCTCACCGGATGACCGCAATTATTTTGGCGTGTGCAGCGATGTGATTTTGCAACTTGGAAAAACCATTCCATTGTTGGGCGTGTGTCTCGGCATGCAGGGAATTGCTCATTGTTTCGGTGGCAAGGTCGTGCGCGCGCCAGTTCCTATGCATGGCAAAACATCCTTGATTCAGCACGACGGTCGCGGGGTTTATCACAATATTCCGCAAGCGCTGGAAATCATGCGCTACCACTCATTGATGGTGGAGGCGCAGTCATTACCGGATTGCCTGGAAATTACTTCAGTTATTGCTAAGCCGGATATGCCGGAAGATCTGGCGCAAGCGGCCTTGGCTGGCTGCGAAATCATGGGATTGCGCCACCGGCAGTTTCCCATCGAAGGAATTCAATATCACCCGGAATCCTTCGCCACCGAAGGTGGGCGCGAATTGCTGCGCAATTTTTTATTGCCAGAGGCTTAATCGAAGGGAAAACAACACAGATCGGCGCCGATCTGTGTTGTGCGTTATAGAACGGAGGAATTGGGTGCGGGGACAGTCGCAGGCGCGTTGGGAGCTGTCGCAGATTGGTGATAAAGGCAATTCGATATCAGGTTGAACCAGATATACAAACCCGCCACTATCGCAATATGCGTTTGCATGGTCAGTTTTTCATTGCGCCGCCCGAAGGGGTCACCTTCAATTCGATTTAACGCAAGCTGAGCTTGGTATATCGAATAAAACTGCACAATCAGCACCAGAATAAATGCGGATAACTGGCTCCAACAACCGAGTCCAAAACGATCGATGCTGTAACTAAACAGCACCTGCAAAACCGCCGCACCTATAAATACCCAGGCGAGTTTTGCGGGACGCCACGGATAATCCCCGCCTCTGCGGCGCTCTTCGTTGAAAATCAAATGAAACAATTCATATACGAATATCACTGCGAAGGCGGCACGGCCCACGCGGAAATAGCGTCTGCCGGTAACGCTCTCAGCGCCGCGCCAACAGAGATAAAACCAATAAACCACGTAAAAACCAGCGGTGGCAAAATACAGCAGGGTCAATTTGCCCATACTGATCACTGGAAATGAATGAGAGGAAGAATTGGTTTGCATGATCAGGAACACTGCATGATCAGGAAAGCGCCGGCGTGCACCGGCGCAGGAAGGTCAGATATGACGAACAGCTTCGATTTCATATTCAATATCGCCGCCCGGAGCTTTAACGACGGCTATGTCACCGACTTCTTTGCCCACCAGAGCGCGAGCAATCGGTGAGGAAACGGAAATCTTATTGCTTTTGATATCCGCCTCATCTTCACCGACGATTTGGTAAGTGACGGATTCATCGGTTTCGACATTGACGAGCTCAACGGTCGCACCAAAAATCACACGACCGGTTTCCGGAATGGATTTTACGTCGATGATTTGCGCGAGCGATAATTTGGCTTCGATTTCCTGAATGCGCCCTTCACAAAAACTCTGTTGCTCACGCGCTGCGTGATATTCCGCATTTTCCTTCAAATCACCATGTTCACGCGCCTCGGCAATCGCTTTAACGATGCGCGGACGCTCGACTTTTTTCAGATGCTCCAGCTCCAGGCGCAGTTTTTCCGCGCCTTCCACTGTCATTGGAACTTTGTTTAATGCCATTAGGCAATCCCCTCATGTAACTCTTGCAAGCGACGCACTTTTTGTTGCTGACCAAAACGAATCGCCATGCACAATGCGTTAGCTGCAGCCAAAGTGGTGGTGTAATAAACGCGCTGATTTTCCGCGTTGCGGCGAATGGATGAAGAATCGCGAATCGCCTGTTTCCCTTCGGTGGTGTTGATCACCAGATCCACCTCTTTGTTTTTGATCATATCCACTATGTGCGGACGCCCTTCCGCCACCTTATTGACTACGCGCACATTGAGCCCGGCTTCTTGCAAACGGGCTGCTGTACCTCGAGTAGCAACCAGTTCAAAACCGAGATCCGCCAATTCTTTTGCGACGTGTACGGAGCCGTCTTTGTCGAAGTCGCGCACGCTAATAAACGCGGTACCTTTCGTCGGCAAACGCGCCCCGCTGCCCAACTGCGACTTGGCAAAAGCTTCAGCAAAGGTGTCACCCACGCCCATGACTTCACCGGTGGACTTCATTTCAGGTCCGAGAATCGGGTCCACTGACGGGAATTTGTTAAATGGGAACACCGCTTCTTTTACGCTGAAGTATTTCGGAATGATTTCCTTGGTGAAACCCTGCTCAGCCAGTGTTTTGCCGGTCTGGCAGCGAGCGGCGACTTTCGCCAGGGACACGCCGATACATTTCGACACGAACGGCACTGTACGAGATGCGCGCGGATTGACTTCGATGATGTAGATCTCACCGTCCTGATACGCCAACTGACAGTTCATCAAGCCGACAACGCCCAACTCCAATGCCATTTTGCGCACTTGTTCACGCATGGCGTTCTGCACGTCTTCCGGCAGAGAGTAAGGTGGCAATGAACATGCAGAGTCACCGGAGTGAACACCACACTGCTCGATGTGCTGCATGATGCCACCGATCACAACCTCTTTGCCGTCGGACACCGCGTCTATATCGACTTCGATGGCATTGTTAAGGAAGTGGTCGAGCAGAACCGGCGCGTCTTCCGAGGCTTGCACCGCATCGCGCATATAGGTGCGCAATTCTTTTTCGGAATAGACGATTTCCATGGCGCGGCCACCCAATACATAGGAGGGACGGACCACCAGCGGATATTTCACTTCTTCCGCTTTGCGCACGGCTTCATCGATAGAGCGCACGATCGCATTAGGCGGTTGGCGCAAGCCGAGGCGCTCGATCATCTGTTGGAAGCGCTCGCGGTCTTCCGCACGGTCGATGGCTTCCGGGCTGGTACCGATAATCGGCACACCTTCGGCTTCCAGCGCGCGCGCCAGTTTCAGCGGAGTCTGACCGCCGAACTGAACGATAACGCCCTTGGGTTTTTCTTTGTGCACGATTTCGATCACATCTTCCAGAGTTACCGGCTCGAAATACAAGCGGTCGGACGTGTCGTAATCGGTAGACACTGTCTCGGGGTTACAGTTGACCATGATGGTCTCGTAACCATCTTCCCGTGCAGCCAGCGCCGCGTGTACACAGCAGTAGTCGAATTCGATGCCTTGGCCGATACGGTTGGGACCACCCCCGAGAACCATGATTTTTTCACGGTTGGTCGGTTGAGCTTCACACTCCTCGTCGTAGCTGGAGTACATATAAGCGGTCGAGGTGGAGAACTCCGCCGCACAGGTATCCACGCGCTTATAAACCGGGCGCACGCCGAGCTTGTGGCGATGATCGCGCACGGTTTTTTCAGTGACGCCAAGCAGATGCGCCAGACGCTTGTCCGAGAAGCCTTTGCGCTTGAGGTTGAACATGGTCTCAGCGTCGATTCCGGACAAGAGTTTGGATTTCAGATGTTCTTCCGTTGAGATGATGTCTTCGATCTGCGCCAGGAACCACGGGTCGATTTTCGAGGTTTGGTAAACCTCTTCCACGGTCATGCCGGCGCGGAAGGCATCGCCCACATACCAGATGCGCTCAGCGCCTGGAGTGGTCAGATCGCGGCGAATGCGCGCCAACGCTTCCGGATCAGCCAGGTCAACTTTGCTCTCAAAACCGGCAGAACCGACTTCCAATCCGCGCAGAGCTTTTTGCAGCGATTCTTGGAAATTGCGGCCGATCGCCATTACCTCACCCACGGATTTCATCTGGGTGGTCAGGCGCGCGTCGGCATCGCCGAATTTTTCGAAGGTAAAACGCGGAACCTTGGTGACAACATAGTCAATGGTCGGCTCGAACGATGCCGGCGTTGCACCGCCGGTGATTTCGTTTTTCAGCTCGTCCAGGGTGTAACCAACCGCCAATTTGGCAGCGACTTTCGCAATGGGGAAGCCAGTCGCTTTGGAAGCCAGTGCGGATGAACGGGAAACTCGCGGGTTCATCTCAATGACCACCATACGGCCATTTTCCGGGTTCACAGCGAACTGCACATTGGAACCGCCGGTTTCTACACCGATTTCACGCAACACCGCGATGGAGGCGTTGCGCATGATCTGGTATTCCTTGTCGGTCAGCGTCTGCGCCGGAGCAACGGTGATGGAGTCACCGGTGTGTACACCCATGGGGTCGAAGTTTTCGATGGAGCAGACGATGATGCAGTTGTCGTTTTTGTCGCGCACAACTTCCATCTCGTACTCTTTCCAGCCGAGTAGGGATTCGTCGATCAGCAGTTCATTGGTGGGCGACAGGTCGAGACCGCGCACACAGATCTCTTCGAATTCTTCCCAGTTGTAGGCGATACCGCCGCCGGAACCGCCCATGGTGAAAGACGGGCGAATAATGCAGGGGAAGCCGAATTCCTTCGGCACTTCCATAGCTTCGGCCAGGTTGTGCACTATGCGCGCGCGCGCGGTTTCCAGGCCGATCTTTTTCATGGCCTTGTCGAACAGATCGCGGTCTTCCGCTTTGTGGATGGCGTCTTCTTTGGCGCCGATCAGTTCGACGTTGTATTTCTCCAGAATGCCGTGTCTGTGCAGCGCCAGGGCGCAGTTCAGCGCGGTCTGGCCGCCCATGGTGGGCAGAATCGCATCCGGGCGTTCACGTTCGATGATTTGCGCCACGGTTTCCCAGGTGATGGGCTCGATATAGGTCGCATCGGCCATCGCCGGGTCGGTCATGATGGTGGCGGGGTTGGAGTTGACCAGAATGACTCTGTAACCCTCTTCGCGCAGTGCTTTACATGCTTGGGCGCCGGAGTAATCGAACTCACAGGCCTGGCCGATCACAATCGGCCCTGCACCAATGATTAATATGGATTGGATGTCGGTGCGTTTTGGCATAGTCGGGGTCCGCTGTTTCTCTGAGACATCAATATTTCAAGACGGAAAAGTAGGCTGGCCCTCAGCGGCGCGCCTTCATCAGTTCGATGAAATGATCGAACAAAGGCGCCGCATCGTGGGGGCCGGGGCTCGCTTCTGGGTGTCCCTGGAAACTGAAAGCAGGTCGGTCAGTCCGGCTGATTCCCTGGAGGGAGCCGTCAAACAAGGAGCGATGGGTCGCTTTGAGGTTGGCCGGCAAAGTGCTCTCTTCCACCGCGAATCCGTGGTTCTGGCTGGTGATCATCACTGTGCCCGAAGCCAGATCCTGCACCGGGTGGTTGGCGCCGTGGTGGCCGAACTTCATCTTGATGGTCTTGGCGCCACTGGCGAGGGCGAGCAACTGGTGGCCCAGGCAGATGCCGAATACAGGAACACCTTTGTCGACGATTTCTTTGATGGCATTGATGGCGTAATCGCACGGCTCCGGGTCGCCAGGGCCGTTGGACAGGAACACACCATCCGGATTCAGTGCCAGAACTTCAGCTGCAGGGGTTTGTGCCGGCACAACTGTCAGGTCGCAGCCGCGATCGACGAGCATGCGCAGGATGTTGCTTTTTACACCGTAGTCATAAGCGACGACTTTGAAGCTTTCGCCTGCTGGGCGCTGGCCAAAGCCCTCGCCCAGAGTCCAAGAACCCTCGTTCCACGCGTAGGGTTCGCGCGTAGATACGACTTTGGCGAGGTCCATACCTTTCAAACCGGCGAAGTCGCGCGCCGCCTGCAGGGCTTTGGCTTCATCGATCTCATCACCGGCCATCAAGCAGCCATTCTGAGCGCCTTTGTCGCGCAACAGACGGGTAAGGCGGCGGGTGTCTATGTCGGCGATACCGATGATATTGTGCTTGCGCAGGTAATCACTCAGATTGGTTTGGTTGCGGAAATTGCTGGCCAGCAACGGCAGGTCGCGAATGACCAGACCTTTCGCCCAGATGCGCGAATACTCTTCGTCTTCGGCGTTGGTTCCGGTATTGCCGATATGAGGATACGTCAGGGTGACGATCTGCTCGGCGTATGATGGGTCTGTGAGAATTTCCTGGTAGCCGGTGATAGCGGTGTTGAATACCACCTCACCAACCGAAAGCCCTTCCGCGCCTATGGCCTTGCCGCGGAACACACTGCCATCCTGCAATACCAAAATGGCGGGTTTGAATGTACCAGTGGTCAAATCACTATCCTCCAGCTAGGCCTGCGTAACCGCAGACCGATATTACATTCGATGGTTGCAAACAGCGGCGCCGACAAACTGCAGGTGCGCGAAAAAGCGCCGCGCAGACTAAACCTGACCGGGAAACCGGCAGACTAGCGCGGTACTTTTGGGTAGCTGGTTGCAAAAAAGCGAGGGAAACGGCCAGTTTCGCCTCGCTTTTTAGTTTTATTTGGGATTCCGCGCAGCCTGAGCGCGGTGGGACGGTGGTGCCCCGATCTGGGCGCGAATTGTACGCCAAAGATCCTGTTGTCGCCAGTCAAATGTCGCCCTGATTTGGCGCATGTTTCGCTAGTCAAAAACATGCGGGTCATGTCCAGCCTACAACTCGCTATAATCGCCGCCCTCTTTCCCCGGTCGCCCTATATATGAAGATTCAGCTCAAGAAAACCGTCAGCCAAGCCACTACCCTGGTGGAGTTTATCGCGTCAAATTCCGATATCTCCAAAAGCGGGATCAAGAAGGCTTTGAACTTCGGTGGCGGCTGGCTGAAACCGCGCGGCAAAGGCACCCTGCAGCGCTGCCGGCGAGCGACCAAGGAGCTGCAGCCCGGCGATGAAGTGGAGTTTTACTACGACGACCGTCTTTATAAGGACACACCTTCCGCACCTATACCTATCCAAGTGACGCGCCATTGGGGCGTCTGGTACAAGCCGGCGAATGTCGTCTCTCAGGGCACCCCTTACGGCGACCTCGGCAGCATGGAATATCAGGTCAAACAGTTGAGCGGTTTGTCGCAGGTGTTTTTGATCCACCGCCTGGACCGGGAAGCGGCTGGACTGATGATCTTCGCCTACCACAAAGAGGCCGCAGCCAAACTGAGCGAACTCTGGCGCGAAACTCGAGTAGAAAAAATCTATCAGGCGGAAGTTCACGGCCAGCCGGACGACAACGGCAGAATCGACATCCCTCTCGATGATAAAGCAGCACTTACCACTTTTTCCGTCGCTCAACGCCTTTCAGATACAGCGTTAGTGAGAATTCATTTACAGACCGGTCGCTTTCATCAAATTCGCCGCCATTTTTCTCTGCTCGGTCATCCATTGGTGGGCGATCCGCAGTATTCCTCAGTGTCCGATGGCCGGCCCATGCAATTGGTGGCAGCGGAATTGCGCTTCACCTGCCCGTTCGACAAAAAAGAACATCACGCAGTTTTGCCCCCGGAATTACGCCTCTTTTGAGCGGAATTATCCGACAATAAATTTTTAAATCGAGCCTATAGGAAATTTTTTCTGCCGACTCGCCTCTCTTTCCTATACTCAAAAAGCCGACTAGGCTGACGACCTTGTGGCGTTGCTTGTTTAGTAATGCAGAGCAAGCCTGCCACCAGCCGTTCAAGTGGCTTCTTGCTGGCATTTAAAAACTCTAACGCCGTACTTTCTGAGCTGAAATAGCTCTACCAGGCTGAAATAGCCGATCGCCGAACCAGATGTGTGGAGATCCGCATGCCGTTCAACAAGCTGTTCAACCAGGTTTACAACATCCCCAGTATTCCCAAGGTTGTGCAGGAACTTATCGATAACTTCAACAACCCGGACAGCAATGCTCGGGACATAGCGCAAAAAATTCAGATGGATCAGGCGCTCTCGGTCAAGGTTTTACGCTTGGCAAATTCCGCCCGCTACGGCGCGGGACGGCAGATCAACTCCATCGAATCCGCCGTGATCATTCTCGGCTTCAACGCTTTGAGAACACTGGTCATAGCATCCGGACTGGCATCCGCTTATAAAACCATCCCCGGGCTCAATCAGAAATCCTTTTGGCGCACCTCATTTTCGGTAGCACAGATTGCGAAATTATTAGCGAAGCTGGGACGCGCAAATGGCGAAGTCGCGTTTACCTGTGGCCTGCTGCACAACATTGGCGACACGCTGTTGTTTCTGGCCCACAAAGAGCAGATGGTCAATATTTACGCATTGGTCAACACAGGCGCGAACAAAGCCGCTCTGCAACGCACGCAATTTGGTTGCGATTACACTGATGTCGGTGCAGAGTTGGCGCGCCGCTGGAATTTTCCAGAGGAAATCTGCCAGGCCATTGGCGATCAGGAAAAAGATCGTGAGAGCCAAAACACTTATTCACAGCTCATCAGTCTGGCAGCAAAAATTAATCGAGCTTTACAGCAGGGAAAAACGCCTGCGGAATCGGTGCGCGACCTTCCCCAAGAACAGCTCGCCGATTTAAGAATCGATGCCATTTTAATGCTTGGTCAATTGATCGAACTCGTGGATCAGGAAGACGATATCGAAACCTTCATCCACTAAAAGCTGTTTTATTTCATTCCTTCTCAAAGGTGAAATAAGGATTTCACCCCATTCGCAATAAACTCCACGCTGATAGCCGCCATTATCAATCCCATAATTTTATTGACGATTGATACTGTGGTTGGACTTAAGTAGCGCATAAACCGGTTGGACATATGCAGGGCCAGCCAAACAATGCCGCCCAGCACCAACAGACAACCACTTAATACAGCTGAATGCCAGACGCTGTCACTGCGAAAACTAAAGACAATTACTGTGGAAAAAGCCCCTGGGCCCGCAAGTAAAGGAATCGCCAAAGGTACCACCACCTGACTGGCTGACAGGCTTTTATCCGTTCCATCATGACTCGGCAATGGATCATGGTTCATTAATTGCAGCGCAACGATCAACAGCAGCAAACCACCGGCGATCTGGAAAGATCCGATGCTGATACCGAAAAAATCCAACACTGACTGACCAATAAACACCGTAATCACCAGCGCAATTGTTGTAGTCGCAGCAGCTTTGCGGGCTGCTTGTTGTTTTTCTTCTTCGGTAAAGTGACGGACCAGATGCAGATACAGCGGCAAAATTGTTACCGGGTCCACAATTGCCAACATGGCGATAAAAAACTGCGTGTATTCTGAAAAGCCCAACATAGAAGAAGGCCTCGATCAAGGTTACGCTAAGCCTTAGCGACATCACGAGTTATGTGCGACCCTTCACAATTTTATTCACGCACAGAGCTCCGTATTTTTAAGTGTAGTGTTGAAACGCTCGCGCAAATGTTTTGTTGCGCCTCAGCAACACAATAGTCACAAGATCTGATTATGATCAGCGCATCGCAGCAGTGATTTTTTGGTTGACGATACAAGAACTACACTTTTTAAGAGATTCATTTCGAAGAGATACGTTCGACGTCCGATTACAGACGCAAGATATAAGGAATTTCAATGAGACCTACGCACAACCCGCTGGTCCCACTGATCCAAACTCTCGATGACGGCATTGAGTTTTATCGGATCGCGGAGAAAAAAACAGATTCCCAGCATCTCAAATCCGTTTTCCGCAAAATGGCCGAAATTCGTGATTTTGCCCTGGCTTATCTCCTACCCTATATCAACCAGCGGCATTTGGAATCCCCAGCCACAACAAACCGCTATGCGCCGCTACTCAACCGCATAATCGGCGACGATCGCCTGGACGTAGTACAAGAGGTGGAAGAACATCTGATCGATACCATGCTCGATACATCCCTGGAAAGTCATAACGCGCTGGTTCAGTGCATTATCAAAGATTTGATTCCACAAATTTCCTGGAATTTCGAGTCCTGTCTCAACGGACTGGAAGACGCTGGCGCAGTTGCCGCCTAAATCCATCAGCAAAGGTATCCACACAAATGCAATAAGCATTTGTGTGTTTTATTCCCTTGGTGTTCTACCCACGTCAAAACCTCTTCCCCCGCGGGCCTACGCGGTATTCCGCACAGATGAAAGATGAGTTGCGTCGCAAAGTCGATGCGCTGATTCGTCAATATCACAAGATACGTTGTATAAGCCATAACAAAGTGCGTCCGGCTCCATCCACTGCGCGCCCCGAGCTACGCACCCCGAGCTGCGCGCCCCGAGCTGCGCGCCCCGAGCTGCGCGCCCCGAGCAAAATGATGGCGGCGAATTACATTTTTTGACTCGCCAAATAAAATAGCTCGTTATATTTTCTGCTATTTTGGGGTGCCCCACTCAACCGCAGGACATACAAGGAAACCTGTATGGAGCATATTCGCCTGTATATTGAGTCGCCACTATGGCAGTCCGGCACATTGATCGCCGTGATCGTGCTGACCGTTTTGTTTACCCGACTGTCCGGCCGGAAGTTATTGGAGCTGGGTGTTCACTTGGTGTTCGTCTGGCTGCTGATGATGTTGCTCTGTTCGTGGGTTTCCACCGCCTACTGGGAATTCCTGGGCAAAGGCTTGCTGGCCATTGTGTTGTTTTTTGGTTGCTGGCTGGCGCTGCTAAAACTTTGCGAAAGGTTTGGCCAACCCTTCCTGCGGGAGGATGGTCTCGCCATCCTCCTGCCGATTTTTATTATTCCTCACATAGTGGTTTTGTCCCTGATCGGGCGCGGACTTATGGCGTTGTTTTATTGATGTCAATCCAGGCGCTTGTGGAAACGCCATGAGGCAACTATCAGTCCCACTACGGAGAAGCTTGCCAACCAGAGCAAGTCCTCCACCAGATCCCTCACCTCCGCCGCGCGCAACACGACTCCGCGAACCGCGCGCATAAAATGCGTGGCGGGCAGACATTCCGCCAACCACTGCGCACCGCGCGGCATGGCCTCGTAGGGAAACAAAAAACCGGACAATCACCAGTTCCAGAGCGTACCGTCTTCCAAACGGTTAACAGGCAAACATTTGCGCTGATAGGGGTACTTGGCCGCGAGTTTTTCGTCGATATCCACCCCATGCCCCGGCACTTCACCTGGGGTGAAATAGCCGTCTTTAAAGCTGTAAGCGTGGGGGAACACCGCATCCGTCTCAGCACTGTGCGCCATATGCTCCTGAATACCGAAGTTGGGTACCCAGTAGTCGAAATGCAGCGCAGCCCCCATGCAGACGGGTGACAGGTCAGTAGCGCCATGGAAGCCGGTGCGCACGTGATACAGCGACGCCAAATCGGCAATACGGCGCAAGTGGGTAATACCGCCCGCATGCACTATGGTCGAGCGGATGTAGTCGATCAGCTGGTTCTGGATCAGCTCGCGGCAATCGTGGATAGAGCTGAATACCTCACCCACCGCAATCGGCGTAGTGGTGTGATGGCGAATCAAACGGAAGCCTTCCTGGTTTTCCGCTGGAACTGGATCTTCCAGCCAAAACAGTTTGAACGGTTCAACTTCTTTGCCCAGACGAGCGGCTTCAATCGGTGTCAGGCGGTGGTGAACGTCGTGCAGGATATGCAGATCTTCGCCAAATTGATCGCGCACAGCGGCAAACAATTTAGGTACATGGTTGAGGTATTTTTCTGTCGACCACACATGCTCCGCCGGCAGATCGGAATCCGCAGGCTCATAATGGCCGGCCTTGCCTACGCCATATACCTTATCCAAGCCTGGGATTCCGCACTGCACACGAATGGCCTTGTACCCCTGGTCCTTCAACTCCGCCACGCGGTCGAGTGTTTCCGCGATGTCTTTGCCATTGGCGTGGGCGTAGACCATCACGCCGTCACGACTTCTACCACCCAATAGCTGGTACAGCGGCATATTGGCGGCTTTGGCTTTGATATCCCAAAGCGCCGTGTCCACTGCGGCAATCGCCGTCATATTTACCGCGCCGCGGCGCCAGTAGACACCGCGATAAAAGAATTGCCAGATGTCCTCGATCCGGTGCGGATCACGCCCGATCAAAGACGGGCAAACATAGTCCTCCAAAAAACTGACCACTGCCTTTTCCCGGCCGTTGAGCGTCGCGTCGCCCACACCATAAATGCCTTCATCCGTAATAATTTTGAGAGTGACGAAGTTGCGCCCCGGGCTGCAAACAATCACTTTGGTATCGATGATTTTCACGTAAGTGCTCCTGGTGCTCAGAACCTAAAACAAAAAAAACGCGGGACATAGTCCCGCGTTCGATGTAATCCTTTTTGACGGGTTGGTTACCCTTTCATATCTTCCAATTCGATGCCTTTGGTTTCGTGGACAAACTTCAACACGAACACCACAGAAATCGCCGCGCAGAGAGTATAGAAGCCGTAGGCGCCCGCCAGACCTATGGATCCCAACATGATCGGGAAGGTCATGGTGATGGCGAAGTTGGCCACCCACTGGAAGAAACCGGCAACAGCCAGCCCAGAACCGCGGATTTGGTTGGGGAACATTTCGCCCAACATTACCCACATAACCGGTCCCCAGGACAGGTTAAAGAAAATCACATAGAGATTGGCGCTGATCAGAGCCAGGGCGCCCATGGTTTCCGTCAGAGACGGCTGACCATTGGCATCCAGGGTCGCGGAAGCAAAGGCAACTACGCACAATCCAAGGGTTACGGCCATACCGGCAGAACCGATCCACAACAGCGGTTTGCGACCAATCTTGTCGATCAGCAACAAGGCAACAATACAAGCGCCAATACTGACCGAGCCGGACACGACGTTGATCATCAGAGAGTCGTTTTCGGAAAAGCCGACGGACTGCCACAGCACGGCTCCGTAGTAGAACACCACGTTAATGCCCACCAACTGTTGAAACACCGCAAGCCCAATACCCACCCATACCAGCGGGCGTATCTTGCCGGTTGTTTTGTCGACCAGGTCTTTCAAACTCGGCTTGTGATGGTCCGCTGCCAAAGAGGACTCAATCTCCGCGACCTTGGCGGAGCCGATGACATTGCCATAAAGACGGCGCAGAACTTTGGCCGCTTGCTCTTTCCTGTCACGCACGACCAGGAAACGCGGGCTCTCAGGGATCATGAACAAAGTGATCAAGAAAATGCCAGCTGGCAAGATTTCAACCCAGAACATCCAACGCCAGGCCTCATAATCCAACCACCAAATATTCAGCGAAGAACCCGACACGGCCGCAATCAAATAGTTACTCAAAAACGCTGCCGTCAAACCGCAGATAATGGCCACCTGTTGCACCGTCGCCAGCCTGCCGCGATAGCGGGCGGGAGCTACCTCACTGATATAGGCGGGACACATAACGCTGGCTGCGCCCACGGCCAAACCGCCGAGGACACGGTAGACAATAAATTCGCCAGAGGATGTGGCGATGCCCGACCCCCAGGCAGATACGATGAAAAAGATTGCGGACCAAATCAGCATGGTGCGGCGACCATAAATGTCCGCCAATCGACCTGCCGCTGCAGCACCTACGGCGCAACCGAGCAGCATGGAAGCTACGTTAAAGCCTGTCCCGACAGAATCCGAGTTAAAGGCGATCTTGAGCCCATCAACTGTCCCGTTGATAACCCCGCTGTCGAAACCAAATAGAAATCCCCCGATGGTCGCTACACAGCAAATGGCCAAGATGAAAAAGAAATTTTCCTGGTTGTCTCCCGCGTTTGCGGTAAGACTTTGTGGATCAGATGAACTCATGATAATTCCCCAGAAAAGAACAACTTATTATTGTGACGATTAAAGTTACGCGGAATGTTTCGCGGTGAAATTATAGTTGCGCTCAGGCGGTTCATCCGAAAATCTCGACCGGCGATAATCTCCAACATGCTTCATCACGCGTGGCCACGAATCATAGCACCAAAATTTCCGCTGGCAGCACATTTTCCTCTCCCCCGAACCAGTGGGCCGAAAGAAATAAAAAACCCCCAAACAAGACGACCAAGCATATATGGTCATATTGATTATTAGAATGGGTTAACACCGCTCCCAGTTGTAATTAACAAAGCTGAATGTGTGTGAAAAAAGTACCGCCACTTGGCTAAAAAGCATGTAACAAATGTCCGAATGTTGGCACTAATCTTCATGAACAACATAAGCGACAAGTCTAGCGTCAACGCTCTGACACCAAACGGAGCCATGCATTTTTCGCAGCTAGTGCTAATCTTGTAAGAACCGGACGGATTTGCCGACTGAAAATAAAAAGAACCGATGGGAAATTTATGTTGCCTTTCCTTGTTTGCTATAGGGATGCATCATCCAGGGCCGAAGCCCGCCACATCGTTCGCCTTAATCCGTCCGCTATTAATTGCTCGGTTTTAGCTGCTTAGCGCATTTTGCGCAGGCGGTTCACGTTTCCTTAGCCCGGAACTTTGGCGCATATTAAGTTGCGCCTTTTTTTTGCCCGCAAAAAGCCTATTTCCAGAATTTACCGCAATCTCACCGCCGTCTTTATTCCTTCAGTCCCAGCCATGATCGAATTCCGCAGCTAAACTTTATCTAGCTTTTAGGGGGTCTACTATGAACATAAATTTCCGCCAAATGCTTAAATATCCACTGTTCTCTGTCCTGTTAGCGGCGAATCTGGGTTTAGCCAATACAGCACCGTCATCTACATTTCCCATTTTTGTAGAGGGACGCCTATCGGATGAAAGAACACTGACGGTGGGCGACCCGCAAAACTGGCTGCAACCCATCAACAACCTGTCTGGTACATCAGCAACTGGCAAAATTCGCATCTCTCCCGATAAATTCCGTATCAGTAATGATACTTTTCGAGCGATCTGGTCGGGTGAAGATAAACAAGGAGATGTATCGATCTACGGCGCTTCCATCAATTTAGCGTCGAAACTCAATAATTCCTCGTTGATCTTCGACGTCAAAGTCCATACACCTCCATCACAGGAGGTGCAGCTCGGTATGGACTGCGGCTTCCCCTGCCGCGGGCAATACAATATTGGCAGCATTCTCCGCTCGATTGAAACTGAACGCTGGACTGCTTTGCCTATCCCACTCTCGTGCTTTTCCGGTCAAACCTTCGATCTCAGCAAAATTTCCGGCGTATTTCTGTTGGGGACTTCCGGATCCATGGATGTCTCCATCACCAATATCCGCATTGCACCAACTCCCGCAGGACTGGATGAGTGCCCCGCAGCTTCCGAGACCCCGGCAGCCGAGGCAGCACTTAATCCGGACTTTTTTTACTTCGTGAAGGGTGAGCTGTTGGGATCCCGCGGTATTTTGTTGGGAGATCCGGGCAAATGGGCCATGTCGATCAATGGACTTTCCGGAAAATCCGCCAGCGGAAAAATTCGCGTGGAGCCGGATAATTTCGTAGGGCAAAACGATGCCATAAATATTTCCTGGTCGAAAAAAGATATGAAAGGCGAGCTGGGAATATACGGTCAGCCAATCAATATTGCGGCTTATAGAGATGTGGCGGCCCTAACCTTTGATGTGAAAGTCAAAACCCGTCCCAAGGAAAGCGTATTGGTCGGCATGGATTGCGGCTATCCGTGCCGAGCGGAATATGAAATTGGCATGCTGTTGCGAAAACTGAAGCCCGATACCTGGACATCCTTTCCAGTTCCGTTGAACTGTCTGAAAAGCTCCAATTTTGATTTAAGCAAAATCAACGGGGTATTTTTGATCAGCACATCGGGAAGACTGGATTTGTCGATCGCCAATATTCGCCTCGAACGCTTGCCCGAAGGTTCGACTGGCTGCAAATAAATCCGCAAATCTGCGCAAGCTGTATTTGCTCAGCTTGCGCCTCTCCTTAATAGTTCTCAGCTTTGCAATATTTTTCGATATATTCGCTGTGCGATGGCAGCTGCCGACTGGTGTTTTGGATAATTTGATATATCTGCTCGAATTTTTGTTTGAGCTCTTCCACCGGCAGAGTGTCCGCAATCGAATTGTAGTGTGACGTTTTCACTCCCTGCCCTACCAAAACCGAAATCCAACTGGTGTCACCAAACAATTCATTGTCTTGGCGGAAAAGTCTTCCGGCGTTTTGATAAAGATCCACTTTGTGGCGCAGCCGATCCGGAATATCCATATTGCGGCAATACTCCCAAAACTCCCCTTCACGACTATTCGCCCAATAATGCAATATCAACAAGTCGCGAATGGTCATATAGCTGCGCGCCTGCAGCTGGTTGTATTTTTCCACCAATTCCCGCTTGACCACTTTGCTTGGGAATAAGCCAATAAAATTGGCGATTGCCTCATAGATCAAATGGATGCTGGTAGATTCGAGCGGCTCAAGAAATCCGGACGCCAGCCCCAAGGCAACACAATTTTTATTCCACTGCTTGCGGCGCACTCCGGTTTTAAAACGAATGATACGCGGGTCTGACGTCGCTCCCCCAGCCACATTATTGAGCAACGTCTCCCTGACTTTGTCGTCGGAAATGAAATGACTGCAGAACACATAACCGTTGCCGGTGCGGTGTTGCAACGGGATACGCCACTGCCAACCTGCTTCGCGTGCAGTTGCCCGCGTATAAGGTGGCAAAGGGTCTAACCGCGGACTGGCCACCGCCATAGCGCTGTCGCAGGGCAAATAATGGCTCCAATCCTCATAACCACTGCGCAAGGTTTCTTCAATCAATAATCCTTTAAAACCTGTGCAATCAATAAAAAAATCTGCCTCTATGGTGTCGCCTGTATCCAATGCCAGTGACTGGATATAGCCATTTTCCTTATTTCTGCCAACTGCAAGGACCTTTGCATCCACATGTTTTACCCCGCAGGCCGCCGAATAGCGTTGCAAAAATTGCGCATAACGGCCGGCATCGAAGTGATAGGCATAATCGATTTCGCTCAAGGGCGAGTTAGGCACATTGACCGGACGGGAAAATTTATTTTGTTTGCAGGCTTCGATGCAAAAACAGTAATCCGGAAGAGATTTGGCGAGATTTAAATTGTGCAAGCGCTGCCAATAATGAAAAAACGGCACTGAACCGAGCGCGGTTCCATAACGCCCAAATGGATGAATATAAGACGCACCGGGATTGTTCCAGCCGACAAATTCGATACCGAGTTTAAATGTTCCTTGGGTAAATTTGAGAAACTCCCGTTCATCGATACCTAGAGACTTATTGAAATTGTAAATTTCCGGAATCGTCGCTTCGCCTACACCAACTGTCCCGATAGTACTGGATTCGATGACCGTAATCTTCATCGCGGAATTACGAAACACTCGACCGATAGCCGCAGCGGCCATCCAGCCTGCCGTTCCTCCACCCAGAATTACCAGATGTTCGATTGGCCCATCTTGAGATGCGGTATTTGTCTGCATATTGTTCCTGCGTCTTGACTGGAATCAACAACACTAATGCGGATAAAAAATGAATCTGCACAAATAAAAAAAGCGTATAGCTTTCACTATACGCTTTGCTTTGTTATCACCCAAGCGTTGTATTAATAACTCGCGGACATACGCAAGGTAAAACGCCGGTCGTTGATGAAATAATGACGCGGATGCAAATTGCCAGCCTCGTCATACTGGTACCGGGTATGCGTCGTTTCGTTGGTCAGGTTATTAACGTCAAAGCCGACTTTGAACGAATCATTCACTTTGTATGTAAACGAGAAGTCGAGAATTCCGCGGTCAGTGTTGTAAACCGGTCGTTTACCGATTACATCGCGAGAATTCAACATATATTCAGAGCGGAAGTTGTAAGCCAACCGCGTGCTGAATATATCGTTCTCGTAAAACACGATCACGTTGTAGTTTTCTGGCGACAATCCTTCCAACGGAAGACCAACAAAGGCTCCGTATATCGAAGTATCGATATTGGCTCCAACATCTTCTTTGGTATAGAGGCGGGTATAGTTCGCCTGCAAACCTAAACCGCTCCAGAATCCCGGCAGCATATCGTAAGTTTGCTGATACGAAATTTCGAAACCATCGATTCTCGCTTTACCGACGTTCTCATAGGTATCCGCTTGCACAACGTTTACCACGGCACCGGTTGAAGGGTTATCCGTTTCCAGACGAGCTGAACCTTTGCGAATGAGGTTGTCCATATCTTTGGTAAAGACAACGCCGGACAAAGAACCCACATCAGAGAAATACCACTCAAGTCCCAAGTCAACGTTAATCGACTCTTCCGGCAACAAGTGCGGGTTGGAGCCACCAACAGTAGAGCTGGTGTAGTTCACGAAGGTAACCGACTTGAGCGGCTCACCCCGTGTTTCCGAATCCCATCCAGTGGGTGGATTATCATCCTCTACTGCGGTCACCTGGACCCCTAACTCCTGGCTCGCTCGTTTCAACGACAAGTGCGGCAGATAAATCGCTTTTGATGCGGCAAAGCGCAAAATCAAGTCTTCCCTTAAATTCATCGCCAAGTTCAAGCTGGGCAACACGGTTGAATAGCGTTTTGGTTTAACGCTGGTGCGTTCCGAATAACCATTGAGCCATTCCAGCGTCGATGGATCTGGGACAGGCGGTGTTTCACCCGCTGCTATCGCCGCTTCATAAGCCGCCGCATTGTCGCGCAACCATTGTTCGAGATCGGCGGGGAATCCGATCAGTTGAGTTGTCGCTGTATAACGTGCGGGATCAGACCAGGCACCGGCTTCCAAAGGCGTCGAGAAATTCCGCGATCCGGTTGTCGACACGTCGATATCCACATAGCGGAAACCTAAATTCCCGCGAATGGGCATTGGCAAATCGACAAAGTCGAAATCGAATTGAACGTAAGCTGCGCTTTTGCGCTCTTCTACCGTAAAAATGTAGTACGGCGAATATGGGCTGCCGGGCTCTTTGCCTTCCACATATCGGCTTTCCAATGTGTAGAAGGGATCGCCCGCGCCTTCTTCTTCGGTGTACCACCAAGTGGAATCCCGGCGTGGATCATTTGCATCGGGGAATCCCTCACCAATCGGCAGGGCAGCAATATCTGGATCGTATTCTTTCGGAATAATAGAGCGGAATTCGCGCTCGAACGCGTTCAGATCTTTTACCCAGTCCAATCTCGGCATATAGAAAGCAGTGACGCTGCCGTCGACAAACGCTTTGCCGTTGTGGAAGCCTCTACCGAAATCGAATACTTCCTGGAATTGCGGATAATCCGCCACGGAGCGTCTGTGTTGCGAACTCCATTCCGGAGAAATCACACCCCAGTCATATTCCGTCGATTTGTGAGTCTGACTTCTATCCGATACACGGAAGCCGACTTTGATATTGGTTAACCAGCTATCTTCCAATTCATAATCCGCATCCAATGAAAACGCAAAATCTTTTCCGGAGCTGTCGGTGTTATGGTCCATGGCTGAGCGGGTATGAATATTGGCGGGGTCCGTAATAGAGGTAATATCACCGCCCCAATAATTACCGTTGGCATCTTTCAATACAGTCCCTTTGTGACCCGCCGCCGCTTCTGCGGAACTTAGCATGTGGAAGTTGCTGCCCAGGAAACCGACTTGCGGATTGTCAGGACTTCTAAAATCCATCCACACATCAGATTCAAAATAACTGTGGATCGTGTGGTCGAACAGAACCAGGCCTGAATCCACAAATTGAATATCACTGTTGATGGTGAGGTTATCGTTGACTTTCCATTCGATGTCCAAACTTATGTCGTTCACATAAGTTTCTTCATCGTGATAACGCGTTTCTGGTGCGTATCCATAGGTAGCTGTGCCGCTACCGGCCAAAACACCGTGAGTGAACAAGCCGGTCTCAGGATCAAAACTTTCGTTCAAACCGGAAATGCCGGGAATTTCCAGCACATTCACGATATTGGCGTTGTCGAACTGATCGCCCAACTGGTCTTTATTCTGTACCAGACGCTCCGTCCAGGAAGACTTGTTATCCGAACGAATAAATTCCAAGGTAGCCAAAAATGTTTCGGACGGGTTGCGCCATTGCAGTGACGAGACGAAACCCAAACGTTCGTTAGCGTCTTGTTTGGTTCTCACCTGAATCGAAGGCGGCAACCAATAAACGGCATCAGGATCTGCGCCAGGAAGCGGCGAACCCACGCCGTCCAGGGAATTCCCCTCCGGATACCGTGGCGCGGTGCGATTACTTTTTTCATAGTAGTTGTGAGTACCGACGGATTGGGATGCCGCATTGGTTTCACTCCAAGCTACCGACACCAAAAAACCAATCTCACCAGCATTGGTTTCCCAGCGGTTACTGAACAAACCGGAAATATTCGGAGACCATTCTTCTACCAGATCGCCGTAATCCGCTTTAATAGCGCCACCCAATTGCATTCCGGGGCTATCGAATGCCTTACGGGTGATAACGTTCAAAGTACCTGCAATACCACCTTCAATCATGGAAGCGGTTTGGTTTTTCTGTACTTCAATTGCCCCCACTAACTCCGATGGAATATGCGAGAGGTTAACCGCTCCCCACTGAGTCGCACTGAAGGATGTGCGGCCATTAAATTGCGTCAGTGTGCGATCAAGGCCGCGCACCAGCGCGCTACTTCCCTCTGCGCCAAAGTGCTCGGGGTCATCCGTCGCTTCGAATACTTCCACGGTTACCCCGGGGACGCGCGTCAGCGCGTCCACCACAGATTTATCCGGCAGCGAGGTAATATCCGATGCCGTAATGGCATCGATTACCGTCGCCGAATCCCGTTTTAAATCCTGGGCGTTTTTCAGCGATTGTTTAATTCCATATACCACCACCTCTTCCACTACCGGAGCTGCAGTTTCCTCTGTTTCTGCGTTTTGCGCATAAGCCTGCTGAGCAAATAAAGCGCCGAGCAAAACAGCTGTCGAAGAGTAGGTGAATATGCCTGTTTTATTACGCAAGGTATTTATTTTATTCGTCATAACCATTCTCGAATTCTGTAAACGTGACAGTGAATAACAGTTTCAACTCGCTTTTTAATGCGTATAGATTTCGTCTACTTCTGTGATCACCAATGAGTCCACGTAATAAGAGCTGTCTGCATCGGTCGCCTCAAAATAAACCTTGAAAATCTCAGGCATTTCGTCAAAGGCAAAGGCATACCGGACTTTGAGTTGTACCCAGTCCGAGGTGTCTTCAGCGCGATCCAGCGTGGTGTAGCTCGATTCCGAATCATCTGCCCGTCGTCGCGTTTCCATGGTCATTGCAATGGGATCTTCAACGATCCCATCAATTTTCACCCATGCAGAAATATCGTAGGTTTTGCCGGGTTGCATGCCGCTATTTGTCAGATCGAACTGCGCAGCGTTCCAATTCGCTGCTCGATCCGTCACATACAGTGAGAAAGAACCGTGCTGTTTTTCCTCGTCTGTCACGGAGATGTTTGCCGCACCAGAGCCAGTCCAACCGATATGGTCTGTAGCGCTCACTTCCAGACCGCCGTTAAAGGCGTAATTGCGCGCAACGACAAGGTCATCGATGTAATAGCTGGTTTCAGCGCCTACGGCTTCGATATACAGACGCAAATTTGTCACATCGCCAGTCGGTGCGTAGTCGAAAATACCTTCCAGCTTGGTCCATTTAGTGTTGGTGACGGTCGCACTCGCAACATTGATGTACTGATCCGCTCCGCCGTCATTCAAGAGCAGCGTCAGATATACCGTGTCAAGTTCAGTATCACCGGCGAGCTTGACCCATACGGACGCTTTATAAGAAGTATTTTTTTCCAACTCCAAATCCAGCAGGGGGTATTGCGCAGAATGCCAGTTGGCGCTTCTGCCTGACACATGCAGACCAAAGAACCCTGAATGAGCACCGCCTTGCGGCCATTGCACAACGGAAATGGCAGTGGCGCCACCGGAGGGCTCCCATCCTTTGATCGTACCTGTCTCAAGATCGCCATTAGTAATCACACTCACAGGAGGTACGAATTCTGTAATGACCAGGTCATCAACAAAATAGGATGCCGTAGCGCTATCCGACTCAAAGTAGACTTTGAGCGTGCTCACTTCCCCATCAGGCAAATAAGTAAATGTGTTGCTTAGCTGAACCCAGTTCAACGTATCGGAAGAGCTGGCAATGGTGCGATATTGTGGAGATTCGCTCTCATCCACATATTCCATCGTCATTTTGATGGTTTCTGCGGTTGCACCATCCACTTTCACCCAGGCGGACAACAGATAAGTACGCCCCGGCACCAGGCCTATATCGCGCATGTCGTATTGCACGGAATTCCAGTTTTCAGTGCGGCCAGTCACGTGCACTGAGAATTCGCCGGAGTGTTTTTCCGCCGTGGTGACTTCGATGGTTGCACCCGCCTCATCCCACTTCGAGATATCGCCCGACTCGAATCCACCATTGATGTTGTAAATCTTGGTGACAACCAACTCATCAATAAAATAATTGGTCTCGGCGTTAGTCGCTTCTATATAGGGCCAGATGGATGTGACCGTTCTGCCCGGATTGAAGGTGAATACACCGGCTAGGCGCGTCCACTCCAGGGTATCGGCTAAGCCTGTGTTGGCAATCGGAATATAATCCGGATCACCTTCAGAGTATTGAACGAGCAAGGTCAGCTGCAGCGTATCCGCAACTGCGCCATCCACTTTCACCCAAGCAGCAGCGAAATAGCTGTCACCTGCGGTAAGAGCACTGTCTCCCAATTCGAATTGTGCAGAAGCCCAGTCGTATGCTCGATCAGACACGCGCAACGCATAACGGCCGGAACGTACGCCGTCCGCATTTTTGTTTGCATCAACCAGCTCAATTGCCGCGTTGTTTCCCTCCCAGCCTGTGGTAGCTCCAGTCTCAAAATTACCGTTCGATACCAGATTGGCGGCTTTCGCACGGGGCGGCGGCGGAATTTGCGATACCAATCTGAAGGTATCCAAACTAATCGAGTGCAGAGCGTTTGAGGGGTAACCCATTTGCGCGATTACATTCACCACTTCAACATCTTCCGGAATATTGGCTGTGAATGTGACTTCCTGCCAACCACCACTCAAAGTGGTAACGCTAGAAGCAAACTCCTTCGAACCATCTGCGGAATTGACGAGCAGTTTTACACGCGCGCCGGAATCACCATTGAATCGCGCGGAAACGTAATATTTGCGTCCACCTTCAACTGCCACATTTTCAAATCCGGCATAAACGTCTTCCAGTTGCAATAAGAAGCCGGAGTCATCTGAATTAGCGGCATTTTTGCTGAAATCAAATCGCAATGAATTGTTGCCGGTGTGCGCGTCGGTGTTATCCAGCGTGGTAGTCGCAATATTGTCCGGGGCAACCGTGGCCCACCCCTGCAGACCGTCTTCCAAATCGCCGTTGGTGAGAGCGTTTGGCAACAAAGTGAAATCATCCAGGAAAACATATTTTCCTTCATTCTGCGGATAACCCAGATTCACCGCCATTTGCAGACGAGCTACAACTGCATCAGCAGGCAAGCGGGCTTCCTGGAGCTCTGTCTCGGTTAAAACGGGAGCGTTTTCCGGCACAGTGAAATCAAACGTGACTTGCTGCCAAACGTTGTCGAACGTCACTTCCAAACCTTCCAGTGACGTCGCAATAGCATCGCTCAGCACGGGAACGAATTTCGCCTTGGTGCCCACGGTGCCACGCGCAAAAGCAGAATAAATATAGGTTTTTCCGGGAACGACAAAAATATCAGCAGGACCAGCCTGGATATCGGCAGGATTTGCCGTTGTGTCGATTATGCTGACTCTGAGAGATTGATTACCTTTGTTAACCAAAGACCGATTAAATTTGTCGACGATTTGCATGTCGAAATCGGCACTGGCGCCATTTGCGGCTTTGGTTTCCCAACCGAGGAAATCGAGAACATCCTCTTCCAGACTGCCATTGGTAACGTGGTTGTAGTCAAACAGGGAGGCGTTATCGCTGACCAGATCCCCAGACGAAGGAGCATATGGGCAAGTATCCGGCGGAATCAGCTTAATGTTGTCGACGTAGATGGTTTTGCCCTTGTTTTCAGCGAAATTGTATTGGGCGTAGAGACGGACTACATCAGTGCCATCGATTTTTGCTGAGAAACGCACTTCTTGCCATTCAGCGGTAAGCTCTATTTCCTGAGTACCATAAGAGTTGTATTGCGTCGGGTTTTGCACCAGGAAATTGATCTTGCCCCCGTTATCGCCCTTCACCCAGGCAGAAAATGTGTAAGTCCAGCCAGACACTACGCTAACGTTGGTAGGTCCGCCTTCAATAGCCCAGGGATCGCCAGTGCCGACCGAATCTTGAAAATCGATTCTGACCGCGTTGTTGCCGCTTTGCGCAACTCCTGAAGAGTCCACGCTAAATGTTGCACCCGCCTCCGGTGCTGTATTTCCCCAGGAGCCTGTAGCGCCAGCGATAGTCGTTGTGCTTTCTTCAAAATCGGAGTTGGGAACAACGTTGCCTTCCTGTATAGGTGGCATACGGGGGATGGGTGCGGCAATCATCCGATCGATATAAATTTCACTGCCGATATTATCGGCGAATCCCATTTGTACCGGGATTTCTACTTCAGAGACGCCATCCGGAACCTGAAAATAAAACTCAACCATCTGCGGTTGACCAGTCAGGAAAACATTCTGACTAACTAAAATCTGCTCAGGATCCGTATTGCCGACTGGATTAACCACAAATCGGGTCAAACCACACAAAGGACCTTTTACATAGGCGGCCCCGGAATAGGCTTGTCCAGGTTTCACAGTGACGGAAGATGGCCCCACAGAGATATCGTCGGGTGCGCTGTCAACTTCCACAATTTTCACCGACGTCTTCAGACTGTTGCCGCCCTGACCCAGGGTCGGAGCTAGTGCAAACTCAGCAACGACGCTGTCAGCTCTCGTTTCCCAACCTTCATCGCCGTTGGATAAGTCATGGTTTGGAATGACATTGGTTTCCACCACAGTTGTGTCCCCACCATTAAAGGACACGTTCGCCGGATCACTGTCGGAACACGCCGACAGAATTGCGAAGCTGGCATATAGCGGCCACGCAAATGGACTCCTGGAAATTGACTTAGACATAGCGTCTCCGAGATTACCTGATTAATAGTTATTTGTTTTTTAACCGATGATCTTTGCCCGGGATCGACCCCAATGTATCGAGCCTTTATTGTTATTGTGCTTAAAGCCCGTCCATGAAAGTGTTACTGCAAACCGCCTGCGTACGGTTTGGGAATAGCCCTTTTAGAGCATAGCCAATTAGTCAGAATAGCCAACTTTTGGAAGATCGCAGCTCCCAACAAGTGTCAGAAAAACGGCATTAGCCTCAGCACTTGATGCAAGCATGGCCCACGCTGTCATATAAGCAACATTCGTTATTATTTTCCGCATACACCCTCCGGCTTTACGCCAGACAAGGCTGCACAGAGCGGCACTATTTACAGCAGAACAATGATTGAGGTGATAGGACTACTTCAAGGCAAGTTCGCACACACTAAGTGCCATATGTGAAATGGCATTTGGATTATCTGATACCGCAAGTTGAATGCGTGTAGCGAGTCAAATAAATCAGATAGTAGTGCTTTTATTTTTATGAACCTGCACTTTGAACACAGTCACCAGCTAATAAGCTCTGCCTTATTTTTATTCCTATCCAGCAGGAGAGCTGCGGCAAAGACTAACATAGGGCTAGGCGTTGAATCTATCTTTTGTCAAACGCGCGCCATAAACTCATTATGATCAGATCAGCATGTGCGACAAAACGATCGTTTGTCGCACATGACAGCTAAAACCCTATTTATTGTAAAAACGGACTTTGTTCCGGCCCGAGATAACTCGGCTTTAAGCCTCCGGTATTGATCAATAATTTTTGTGGCGTAACGCCGGGATCTACCGCATACAATCTCAGTGTAGTCGGTCCTGGATGTTTTATCTTGTGACGACTGCTGCCTACACGCACTCCATCTTTTACCGATTCTTCCCATGCGGCATCACCATCCTTATAGCCCTGCAAAAAGTCCACTATCTGCGGTTTTTCGTTACCAATCGCGACAGCGTAACGCAACCCACGGCCGGGAACGAACGGCAGACTCGGCGCCAGCAAAACTTGCACATCGACTTCGCCCGATGAGAAGAATGTTATGGGATATTCGACGTAAGGTGCTTTTGTCGGATTGCTAAAGACTTGATCGCCAATGGGATAAACCGAGATCGAGCTGTGAGTGCGCCCATGCAAAGGGATTTCCTGCCACGCAAAACCTTTAACCGCTTTGCTGGTGGTAAAGTTGGCCGCTTCTATTGCTATATATCCATCCGCTTCGAGATAACCTTTGGCGGTCTCTCGCAACTTCGCTACAGGTTTGTTGGCTGAGACAGAAATTCTCGCGCTCTGCCAGCCAGTGCCGCGAAAAACAATTTGTCCTTGTGCAACACCATCCGGCAACGCATCCCAATCAATAGTCACAGCAATAGCAACCTGATCTTGAACCGGGCCGCTTGCCTTGCTGAGCTTAATCCAAGGTTCCGCAGTGGCAGTGAATTCAAAAGGATGCTGGCCGCGATTGAACATCACCAATTCGCGGGTTTGTTTGCCGTAAAAATCAAACAGCAATTCATGCTTACCTTTATGCGGCCAAGTGCCCGCTACCGCCGACGGCCAGGATTCCGCAATACCTTCGACTGCGATGCCCATTTCCGCATAATCACCCGGCACATATTCGTACAGCACCGGCAGCTGATCGCCTTCCGGATTCTGCCAATTGGTGTAACCAATATGGGATTGATCCATAAAATGACGCCATTTGCCGCCATTGATGCTGTGGTAGCGCTCGCGTAATGCCTGGTCCTGACGGAACAATTCTTTGGCTTCCTGGCGATAGCGGTCCGCAATATTGCGCCCCTGATTGGCGTAAAGGCGATTTTTACCAGTCGCTATATAAAGACGGGAGACGGTTGCAGTGGCGAGCACCGGATGCAGCACCAGCTGATAATAAGCATCGCGTTTATCCGCGCTTATCTTGCTGTAAATGTATTCCGCCTTGGCAGTCAGCTGCTGTAATTCTTCCAGAATCCGATCAGCTTCACCGTAATGCAGCAGACTGTAGGTTTCCGGCTCCATTAACTCGGGTTTGCGCCGGCCGTTATGGCGGGTATAGCCGGTGATCAGCGCTTCAATATCAGCTGCGTATTCAGGGCCGAATTCTCTCTCTGCCCATAAACGGCCAAATTCCTGCAAACGCTCTTTTGGCCATTGCTCCGGATTCCACGCCATGCGCAGGAAAAATTCGGTCGGAAATTCCATGGGTTTGAGATCGCCGACATTGGTAATCCAAATTTGGGTAGCGCCGTAGCGGTAGGCCAAATGCATTTGTTCCCAGATTTTGGCGATGGGAGTCGAATTAATCCAACGATAAGATCGCGGACCACCCACATAGTCGAAATGATAATAAACCCCTGCACCACCTTTACGATTGCGCTCTTGCGGCGTTGGTAAACGACGGATATTCCCCCAGTTGTCATCACTCCACAACAAGGTAATATCATCCGGCACGCGCATGCCTTTTTCGTAATAAGCTTGTACTTCTTTATATAAGCACCAGACCTGCGGAATTTCTTCAAGCGGGGTATGAGGAAATACTTCGCTGAGAATATTGCGCTGATCGCGAACAATCAGTTCCAACAGCTCAATATTTTCACCTTCGCTCATAGGCGCGTCTTCCTGTCCGCGCATTCCAAGTGTGTACAGACTTTCATAAGGTTTGGCGCGCTGCGTACCTGCTCGCCAAAACTCAAAAATATTTTCGCGGTTGATGGAGTATTCCCATGGGCCTTTGCCATAGCGGTTCCATTCTTTATCCGCGCGCATCATAGGCTCATGATGCGATGTGCCCATCACTATGCCGTACTCATCCGCCAAGGCCTGGTTTTTCGGATCGTCATCGTTGAAGGCATTATTCCACATGGCCGGCCACAAATAATTGGCCTTTAAACGCAGAAGCAACTCGAACACTTTCGCGTAAAACTCATGGTTATAGTCACCGTGATTCGCTTTAACCCAATTGGTCAAAGCCGGCGCTTCGTCATTAAGGAAAATACCGCGGTAGCGCACGGTCGGCGCACTCTGTTTGCGCGTGCCTGCGCGCACATAAATTTGCTCTTTGCGCTTCGGGGGAACATCTGCCCAGTAGTACCAGGGCGATACACCGACTTGTTCAGAAACGTCGTAAATTCCGTAAATCGCTCCCCGCTTATCCGCGCCGACGATCACCAGCGCACGCTCAATATTAGGAAGAGGATTGTCGACGACTTCGAGATGAAACGCGTCCCATTGTCCCGCAATAGCCACGACATCCAGTTTTTTCTGCTCTACCAATTGGCGAATTAACGGGCTGCGCTCAAGCGTTCCAATAATAATGGCATGCCCCTTCAATTCTTCCGGAGACTGCACCAGCGCAGGAAGTTTTGCGGATACCCGCTGGACATCGAGCGCGAGATCTTTTGCCGCCCTAATAACGCCAGGAAAATCCGCCGTATCTACATATATAGAAGCAGCACGTTCTTTCCCGACAATTCCCAGAGCGCCAGTCTCGGCCTTATCACTAATATAGGCAGGCTCACCAAGAGCCCAGCTATTTAAGGAATATAAAAAAGTAAAAACGACTATAAAGAAAAAATAAAAAACTCGATTTACAAGAGTTCGTTTTAGGAAAGAATTGCTCATTGAGACGACCAGATGAAAGGGCTTATTGAGTAACTTATTGTCAAAGTCATAATGAGGAGCCTATCACCTTACTAGTGAGGTTCCCTCCCCTGTCTTAACCATTTCTTTGCTATTTTTAACCATAAGCACTACCCTTTTATGCGAAAAATGTGAGATTGGACGCATGGCGCGACATAATGACGGGTGTTAGACTGCAGCCTCAAAGGTGTTTGACCGGCAAAGCTTGCTGCCCCGCAACAACCCCGATTTGAATACCGTGAAAAGCTATGGAAAGAATAGAAAGAACTGATTTCTATCCCAGAAACGCTCATAAATCACGAACCGAGAAGTCTCAAGTTAGCATCACCATGGAAAAACCCGCTTTTGAAAATGTACAACTTGAAGCCGATGAATCTATTCGGGTTCTGCAATATTCCTGTCCGGCGTTTCAAGCCAATCACAAATGGCATTTTCATCCGCAATTTGAAATTTCGCTGATTCTCAAAGGCAGTGGTAAACGTTTCATTGGTGACCATATAGGAACCTTTTATCCAGGTGATCTGGTTTTAATCGGTCCGAATATTCCCCATTGCTGGATTAGTGACGACCAATTTACCGAAAACGAAATGTTGGTCGTGCAGTTTGACCCATTATTTCTCGGCGAAACTTTTTATAGCATCCCCGAAGCGCGGGCTATGAAAACGCTTATTACAGCGACTCGCCGAGCCCTGTTATTTACCCAAGGCAACCTGGGCGAAGCGCGCCAGTGGCTGGAAAATGTGCGCAATCACCGCGGACTTGCCCGTATCGCTCATTTTCTTTTGCTGTGTCAGTCTCTCAGTGAATGTGAGCAGGAAGCTTTGGCCAGTGACGACTATGTGGTCGAACAATCCGTTCGCGGCGTCGATCGACTGACCAACGCCATCAATTACGTCAAGAACCATCTGCACGAAGAAATCAAACAGCCGGACGTAGCCAAGCTCGTCAACATGGCGCCGCAAAGTTTTTCACGCTTTTTCCGCGCGCAAACGGGACGCACCTTTGTTTCATTCGTTAACGAGGTTCGCATCGCTGAAGCGTGTCACCTATTGGCGACAACAGACCGGGATATATTGGATATAGCCTTAAGTTGCGGCTACGCCAACATCTCGCATTTCAACCGCAAGTTTCTCGAAAACAAGAAACTCACTCCCAGTCGGTTCCGCGAGAATCAGAGATTGAAATATGGCTTCTTAAACACAGGAGCAGCCCAAACTTGATCCAGCAATTGTGAATTTGCGGAAAGCATACAATTTAACCCGTTGATAATGGGTTTTTAACGTGCATTTGGGTAGTTAAAAATACGCGTTCAGGCGGTTAAAAAGCCTGTAGCCCGGCCGTGTTAGTCCCCTCTATTCTCGTTGGGATATTTTCGCGGCTTTTTGCCATTTAATTTTCAATAAATAGAGCCTCAATATGTATTTCTTGGGCATTGATATCGGTAGTTCTTCCGTCAAGCTTTCCGTGCTCGACGGCAAAACCGGCAGATCAGCGGCATCCGCACAATATCCAGCCGTAGAGCTGGAAATCCTCAGCCCGCAAAAGAACTGGGCGGAACAAGATCCGGAAACCTGGTGGAACTGTGTCAAACAAGGCTGCGCCGCGCTGTGGAGCAAAGGCACCTTCTCGCCTAAAGACATAGCAGCAGTCGGTATCACCTATCAGATGCACGGCTTGGTTGTAGTCGACAAAGCCAACCGAGTTCTTCGTCCTTCTATTATCTGGTGTGACAGCCGAGCTGTATCCCAAGGTGAAGAGGCTCTGCAATCCCTCGGACCAGATTACTGTTTCCAACATCTGCTGAACTCCCCCGGCAACTTCACTGCCTCCAAATTGCGTTGGGTTCAGCAAAACGAGCCTGAGATTTATCAGCAAATCCACAAGATCATGCTGCCCGGCGACTACATCGCCCTGAAACTGTCAGGTGAGGTGACCACCACCCCAGGCGGTTTGTCTGAAGGCATGTTGTGGGATTTCAAAGGATCCAGCCCTGCTCATCGTCTGCTGGACCACTGGCAGTTCTCTGCCGACTTGCTGCCTGCCATCGAACCCAATATCGGCGGCACCACCACTGTTAACGCCGCTGCAGCTGCAGAACTCGGCATTCCCGCCGGTATTCCAATCAGCTACCGCGCGGGCGACCAGCCCAATAACGCGTTCAGTTTGAACGTGTTGAATCCAGGTGAGATCGCGGCCAATGCCGGTACTTCAGGCGTTGTGTACGCCGTAACCGATCAACCGCTGACCGACCGTGAAGGTCGCGTCAACACCTTCCTGCACGTCACTCATACCAACGAGCAAGCGCGCAATGGTGTACTCCTGTGCGTAAACGGCACCGGTCGAGCTTACAGCTGGTTGCGTTCGGTGCTCAGCGCCAACGGCAATCTGCTCGACTACGGTCTGCTCAACCAACTGGCAGCAAAAGTGGCTGTCGGCAGCGACGGCCTGCAGTTTTTGCCTTTCGGTAATGGTGCCGAGCGTATGTTGCACAACCGCACCGTCGGTGCACATTTCCACAATATCGATCTCAACCGTCACAGCTTGGGCCATTTGGTCCGCGCGACTCAGGAAGGTATTGTGTTTGCGCTTAATCGCGGTTTTGACGTCATTAAAGAACTGGGCGGCCGCTGCGACCTCGTGCGCGCATCCCGCGGCAATATGTTCCTGAGCAGCATCTTCACCGAAGCTTTCGCCAACACCACCGGCAGCACCATCGAACTGTACGAAACCGACGGTGCTGAAGGTGCCGCGCGCGGTGCCGCTTTAGGATCCGGCTTTTACGACTCTGTGCAGTCAGCCTTTGCTGGCCTGGCACTGAAAGAGCGCATCGAGCCGAAGCCTGAGCTGCAAGCGCAGTACCAGGATGCCTATCAAAAATGGAGTGAAACGGTACCCAGTGCCGAGTAATTCCTTATGAGCAAAGATTACGCAGCAGATATTCTTCGCACCGCCAATGGGTGCTTATTGGAATTGGTTCCAGAATTCGGCGGTCTTACCAACCGCTTGCAATTCCAATCCGCCAAAGGGCCCGTTGATGTGATCGTCGGGCTACCTAGCAAAAGCGCCATGGAAACCGACAAGGTTTTCCGCAATATTCCGATTTTCCCGGTGGTTAACCGGCTGCGCGACGGGCGTTATGAGTTCAACGGCAAGACCTATCAATTGCCGGTTAATGAGACGAGCCGCAACAATGCGCTGCACGGTTTTATTCATCATATAAAGCCTGAAGTCTCCGTAGTCGAAGGCGATGAAGTCAGCGAAGCAACTCTTCGCTACGACTGCGACGGCTCTCAGCAGGGCTATCCGTTTAAAGCGGAAGTCGTTATCCGCTACACCCTGCGCGCAAGTTCCGAGCTCGATATCGAGTATAGGGTCCATAATCGTGACAAGTCGACGATGCCAATCGGTGTAGGCTGGCACCCCTATTTTGGGCTGTCAGAGAAAATGGATACGCTGAGTCTGAAGCTGCCGCGTTCACGCAAGCTGGCTATTGATGAGCGTATGCTGCCGACCGGTGAGCGCCTGCCTTATCACGAGTTCGACCAGCTCCGCCCTATGGGCGACATCCAGTTCGACGATTGTTTTGCCCTGGAAGACAGCGACGTAACCACTGTCGCCAAAACGATTCTCTGGTCTGAAAGTCAAAAATTAGGACTGGAGATTTGGCAGAAAACTGGCGAACTGGGATTAAACTACCTGCAGGTCTGTATCGCGCAAGACCGGCTATCTATCGCAATCGAATCCGTTAGCTGCGGCATCGATGCATTTAACACAGGCGACGGCCTGATAACTCTGGCACCGGATGACAGTTTTACGGCTCATATGGGAGTGCGCTTGATCACTTCCGTATAACCCACGCCCCGGCAGGGAGCACAACACTGAACAAGACATTTGTGTCATTAACAGAAGGTATTACGCAATGAGCATAGTAATTGGAGATAAAGAATATTTTAAAGGTGTGGGGAAAATCGGCTATGAAGGTCCAGAGTCCGATAACCCCTTAGCTTTTAAATATTACGACGCCAAGCGAGTCGTCGCTGGCCGCACCATGGAAGAGTTTTTCAAGTTCGCCACATGTTACTGGCACAGCTTCTGTGGCACTGGCGCTGACCCATTCGGTCCAGGCACCCAGCGTCGCGAGTGGAACGAAGGTTCTGACGCTATCACCCGCGCCTACAAAAAAATGGACGCAGCGTTCGAGTTCTTCACAAAACTCGGCACTCCCTACTACTGCTTCCACGACATCGACCTGGTTGAAGAAGGTTCTTCTCGTCACGAAACTCACGAGCGCCTGTTCACCGTAGTAGAACGCGCTAAAGAGAAAATGAAAGAGTCTGGCGTAAAACTCCTGTGGGGTACCGCCAACCTGTTTTCCAACCCACGTTACATGAACGGTGCTTCCACCAACCCGGATTTCAACGTAGTTGCCTACGCTGGTGCTCAGTTGAAAGATGCGTTGGATGCAACCATCGCTCTGAACGGTGAAAACTACGTGTTCTGGGGCGGCCGCGAAGGTTACATGAGCCTGCTCAACACCGACATGAAGCGCGAACAAGAACACTTCGCCCGCTTCCTGACCATGGCTCGCGATTACGCTCGTGCGCAAGGCTTCAAAGGAACCTTCTTCATCGAGCCTAAGCCGATGGAGCCTTCCAAGCATCAATACGATTTCGACTCCGCTACCGTCATCGGCTTCCTGCGCCACTACGGTCTGGATAAAGACTTCAAATTGAACATCGAAACCAACCACGCCACCCTGGCTCTGCACACTATGGACCACGAGCTGCAAGTTGCAGCTGACGCGGGCATGTTGGGCAGCATCGACGCCAACCGCGGTGACTACCAAAACGCATGGGATACCGACCAGTTCCCATACAACATCAACGAAACCGTTGAAATGATGCTGGTTATCCTGCGCGCCGGCGGCCTGCAAGGTGGTGGTGTTAACTTCGACGCGAAAGTACGTCGTAACTCTACTGACCCTGTTGACCTGTTCTACGGCCACATCGGCGGCATGGACACCTTCGCCCGCGCTCTGCTGATCGCTGACGACATCCTGCGCAACTCTCCGATCGAAAAAATGCGTAAAGACCGTTACGCATCTTTCGATAGCGGCAAAGGTGCAGAATTCGAAGCTGGCAAGCTGTCCCTGGAACAACTGGCAGAAATCGGCAACAAAAATGGCGAGCCAGAACAAATTTCCGGTCGCCAAGAGTTGTACGAAAACATCATCAACCGTCACATCCGTTAATCGGTTGCTACGGAAAACAAACGGGGCCAATTGGCCCCGTTTTTATTTATTGCTTTCGATATTACTTTGGCGTTTCTATAGTTCGCGCCTGTAGCACGGCCAAACTTCCCTCCGTCATAAGTCGCAATCTGCCTCCTGAATCCAATGAATCGGTGCTGGCGATATATCCCTTAAACATCAAGACGCCGCCAATTTTGACTTCATCCTTGGCCAGCGGCACAAAGGTGGTGGCCCAAAAGCGAGAAGGCTCTTTTCCCGTCAATTCCAGCTTGAGCAAATGGGTTTTATCCGGTGCATCGCGGATTTCCAGAACCTTGGCCTCCAGTGATACACCGCGCCCGTGAAAACCTGGATTCAATTGACCCGCCACAAAGATTCCGCTGGGAATTTTGTCATTGGAGATTATTTGTCCAGGTCGTGCATCCGCTGCTTTCGCACTTGGAGACGTGGTATCACCAGCCCAAACCGACACTGACAATAACGCTGCAATAAGCCCAAAAAAGCGTTTCATCTGCATTTACCTATTTTTATGGCTCAAAAAAAGGGCCGGTCGATCGCCAACTCGGCCCTGACTCGCGCATAAACTTTTATTGTTTGGTCGGCGCAGGTGCGCCATCCAAAATCCACTGCCGCAAAGCATCCAGCCCCTGTTGGCTCATGCCGGGCATAGGTTGTTTGCAGGTCGACAAGGCAGCTTGATTGCACACGGCGTTGGTGTTTTGGCTGCCTCCCGACGCCTTCAAATACAACCAGCTGTTATCCGGATCACCCGGAACAACCAGCTTGTAGCCTTGCGCATGAGCGGAATTGACATTGACTAGGCGCTGCACGATTTCAGCGGAGGAGATGTTGTAGCCAAGACGCAATCCTGCTGACTCACCGGGTCCGTGACAGCCTGTACAACCACCCTGCTCCAATGCCGGCCGCACCAGCTCGTGGAAATATCCGGCTTCTTCATCCCCGCCGGGACCTGGTTCGGGCTGTACCAAACTGGGATCGATCTGCTGCGCCCAGAAATGATGCTCTTTACATTGCTTGACCAGTTCCGCAGCCAGCTTGGGATCATCAGCGGTTAAGCCGACCTTGGTGCGATATTTTTCCCACACCATGTCTATCCAACCGTGCAGTTTCCAAAAGGTGTAGGCGTCGAGATTGCGCCGCTGATTGGCAACGCTGTGCGCTTGGTTGTTGGGTGGGAAGGCATTGAAATGCAGAGCACCGTGCAGACCGTTTAACCCCAAACCGCCTTGCAGAGTGCCGCATTGAATCCACTGCCCAAAATGACCTTCGGTTGGCCAACGGGACAAGACATCTTCCCGGGTCATTTGATCGATACCGTCGGCCAGGGCTGCATCCTGCGCGACGCCACTCGCCCAGGGGCGGAAGTACTGCTGCACCACATCCGGATAATCGTTTTGCGACGGGAATTTATCCCAGCCGGCAAATTGATCTTTCAGGCTCGGCCACAACTGTTGAAGGGTGTGGATCATATGGCGGTGCATGACCAGGAATTCATAGCCGTCCTGCGGACCCGCACATTCGTTTTCCGCTGGGCGCTTATCCGGGAACTGACAGGGATCTACAGTACCGCCACCACCGCCGCCTCCACCGAAGCCGCCAAAACCGCCGAATCCGCCACCACCGCCAGAGGTACAACGGCGTGCCTGATGCCAGATGAAATGGGCTTCTTGCCATGCCTGAGAATCCATCCAGGCGATGATCTCGGGACGCAGGGTCGCATCCGTTTGGCCGTTTTCCGTGTACTCCGCCCAGCGATCTGGCAGCGTTCCATCCGTTGAATGCGGATGGAAACCAACCTCGCAGTGATCGTGGGTATGCACATCGCCGGAGCTGGACGAAGATGAACTTGAGGAAGAACTGGAAGAAGAACTAGACGAACTCGATGAAGAACTGCTGGAAGAACTTGAACTGCTGCTGGAAGAGGAACCATCAAGTGGCTCATCCTCGCTGCCACAGGCAGATAGAAACATCGCCAAAACAAGGCTGCCAAGGATCCGCCCAAGTCGGGCTAAGGCGTCAATCGCATAAGGTTTCATGAAAACCTCCGAACGGAAATTTCCGCTGTGAAATAGTGGGGAGACGGACGGCGAGATGCCGCCCGGAAAGATCGCGCTTACCGCAATGAAAATTAATCAGATATCGAGAATGATCGACCGGTAGGCGAGCATGGATCCGTCTTCATTGCGCTTGGTGTCCATCACCCAATTAGCGCCGGATCCACCGCCACCGCCGCCTCCACCAAAACCACCAAAGCCTCCAAAACCACCGCCGAAACCGCCGCTAAAAACACTGTCTCTGGCGAGCGGGGTATCTTGAGGGCGCCCGATATATTCGGGGTGATTGACATGGATTTCGTTATTGAGCTCATCCGTAAAGGCGAACTGCGTCGCCAACAGCTCCTGGCCGTTTTCCACAAATAGCGCATGAAGATGATTCGAACGCCCCGCATACCAGCCAGGGAAGCAGGATTTGAAATACACCTCGCCCTGAGCATTGGTAATTTGCGCACCGCGATGCCAACGCGACTGCATAGCACGCTGATTGTTATTCGCGCAGAAAGGACCATTCCAATCAGGGGAACTCTTGGCAGCTCCACTGTTATCAGCTGAATAAAAACCTTCACAGTTGGTGTGCCAAATATCAACAATGATGCCGGATAAAGGCTGGCAATTTCGGTTAAGAACCTGAAAGGCAAAAATCACCGGCACACCTTTTTCACCATCGGAAATATCTTCGCGGAAATGATCGACGGAAAAATAACAGGGGCCTAGCATCAAATCGCCTGTGGGGGTACAGGTAGTGGCGCTGCCGGGAGTGAAGGGACTGGGTGGTGGAAATGCCGTCCACATAGAAGCAGTTCCGCCCGATGCCCATCCCTCAACGGGAGTTCCACTGCTACTGCTCGAACTTGAACTACTGCTGCTGGAACTGGAGCTGCTGCTCGAGCTGCTGGAACTGCTGCTTGAACTCGAACTACTGCTACTTGAACTGCTCGAACTGGAATCACCTGTGCCGCCGCCACACCCCAGCAGACTCATCACAGGCACCGCAACCACTGCCGATCCAATTGCTTTAACCAGTTTGCGCCGCTCCTCCCGTGAAGAGCTGACCTGATCGTCTGAATTCGATTTTTTCATAGTAGGTGACCATGTTGTATTTGGGGGAATAACCCCCAAAATTGTATGAGTCTACCTTCATTAAAAAATGAGACGCAGTTTGCGATTGCTTACTTTCAATTATTACACGGATATTTTTTGTTAACACGTTTGCAAAAAAGAAGCAGCTATCAACATGTGGTTAAAATCAATATTTCTACGATTTGAGAAAAAGAGTTAAAAACCATCAAACATTGAGAGAAATGAATTTTCATTTTTTCTCGGATAAAAATTGCCGCAATGAAATTTTGTATTTTTCTCTCTGCAACCGACTCGCAACAAAACATTCATCAAAATCACTGGCACCAATAAGATCCAGTACAATCCAAGTCTCATTACCGCAGTATGGTTAATACAATATGCTCGACACCATTTCATTTTCACTGCTTGAACTCGCTTCCATTCGCGAAGGCGAAGACGCATGCGAAACCTTTAAACATTCGTTGCGCTACGCTCAAAAAGCAGATGAATTGGGATTTAAACGATTTTGGTTGGCGGAGCACCACAATATGGAAGGGATCGCCAGCTCCGCCACCGCAGTTTTGATCGGCTACATCGCCAGCGCCACACGCAATATTCGGGTGGGGTCGGGCGGCATTATGCTGCCCAACCATCCACCTTTAGTGATCGCAGAACAATTTGGCACCCTGGCGAGCCTTTATCCAGAGCGGATTGATTTAGGACTCGGCCGCGCTCCGGGCACTGATCCTGTCACGGCACGCGCATTGCGACGAGACGATCGCGCCGCGGATGACTTTCCTACTGAAGTCAGCCTGCTGCAACAATTGTTAGCGCCCGCCACCCCCAATCAACGTTTAAAAGCCGTGCCCGGCGCAGGCACACAAGTGCCGATCTGGTTATTGGGATCGAGTTTATTCAGCGCTCAACTCGCTGCCCAGCGCGGTCTACCATATGCATTTGCGGGGCATTTTGCTCCTCGCTTAGTGCGCGAAGCGATTTATATCTATCGCACGCAATTTCGCCCGTCCGAAACATTGTCCGAACCCTACGTAATGTTGGGCGTGCCGGTAGTGATTTCCGAAACGGAAGAAAGAGCCAAATTTATTTTTACCACCAGTCTGCAGCGCATCCTTGCCCTTTTCCGCAATCAACCCTTGTGGTTGCGCCCGCCGGTTAAAAATATGGATGAACTCTGGACACCGCAGGAAAAAGCGGGTGTCAGCGACTTTCTCGCACTGGCAGGCGTAGGTACTCCTACTCAAGTCAAAGCTCATTTGGAAAACTTGGCCGACGAACTAAAAGTTAACGAGTTCATGTTTACCATCGATCTGTACGGCCCAGACGAACGCATGCATTCACTCGAACTCTTGATGTCAATCAAATCCTAAACTCCCTCCCTGCAATATCATCGCTACAAGACTTACCGGTGCCGTGCTAACGGCGCCGCTCTATTCCATTAGGTCTCGAATCAATTGAGTGGCGCTTTATGTTGTACGCCTGTTTCGCCTGCCTGCACATTCATTTAAGTAACCCGTTAAACACATGCCCAACCGCCCCTGAGCGGGTAATAAAACCGATTTTCCGGAACTCGTCTTATCAAGTGCACTTCTAACGCTAAGGTCAATAATGAGGACCCTCCCATGAAGAAAAATCAATTGCTCTCCTTGCTCATCGGCGGAACGCTGGTAATGGCAAGTGCCGCGAGTGCGGATCAGGCTTTAAGGGATCGCGCTAACGCCATTTTTAAACCGATTCCAATCAAAGTAACGGAAGTGGCAGGTGAAAAAGTCGTATCCGCGCAAATCGAACTGGGGCATAAACTCTGGTTTGACCCGCGTTTATCGCGCAGCCATCTCATCAGCTGCAACACTTGCCACAATTTAAGTATTGGCGGCAGTGACAACGTGCAGGTTTCGATCGGTCACGGCTGGCAAAAAGGTCCGCGCAATAATCCAACGGCGCTCAATGCTGTCTTTAATGTTGCGCAATTTTGGGATGGTCGTGCAGCCGACCTCAAAGAACAGGCTTTAGGTCCGTTGCAAGCACCGGTGGAAATGAACAATACACCGGACCGTATTGAAGCCACCTTAAAAAGCATTCCCGAATATGTAGAGGAATTTCAAAAAGCCTTTGGCGGCAAAAATCCCGTCACCATCGCCAACGCTGCGCGCGCACTCGCTGCATTTGAAACCACATTGATTACACCTAATGCACCATTCGACCGTTTTCTGAAAGGCGATAACAATGCGCTAACCAAACAGCAAAAAGAAGGACTCGATTTATTTATTAATACGGGCTGCGCCGCATGCCACAACGGCGTGAATGTCGGCGGCCAGGCGTATTTCCCATTCGGCGTGGTGAAAAAACCGGGTGCGGATATTCTGCCTGCGGATGACAAAGGTCGTTTTGCGGTCACTAACACAGCGAGCGATGAATACGTATTCCGCGCAGCACCTTTGCGCAATATTGCCCTCACCCCGCCCTATTTCCACAGCGGCGAGGTTTGGGATTTAAAAGAAGCTGTAGCAATTATGGGTGATGCGCAATTGGGACGTGAATTAAAAGCAAACGAAGTAGAAGCCATTACGGCGTTTCTGCATAGTTTGACTGGGGATCAGCCCAAAGTGACTCTCCCCATCCTGCCACCCAGCAGCCCGACCACACCTAAACCGGATCACGAGCTGCCCTCGCAAATCCGTGTCGGCTCAACCGATAGCGGCAGCTAAATTGAATAGATAGTGAACCTTGAATTGCGTAGGCCGGCAAATGCCGGCCTTTTCTTATCTCTCCTCGCCCACATCTTATAACCGCCCACTATTTATCATATAAATTCTGCAAATTTCCGTTATTATTCGGCCTTCGTTTTACACGAAAACACGCGGTATACCATCCAAACCAGGGTTTAGGAGACTATAAGAATGATCGCACCCTCCCGCAAACGCTTTACCCGTTTATTCGCCATCGCCCTCACCGTTCTCGGTTGTCAGCTAACCATCCCAGCCTTTGCGCTGGATGACACCATGACCCCGATTGCCATTCCCAAACAGCCCAACGCCATTACATTGGGAACCGGTCCGCTGCCGAACGCAACCGCCCAGGAGTCCTGGCACAGCCAATACGGCAGTTCCTTCGCTCGCAACGTGACCGAAGCAACCTTAACGCCCTTTCTGCCCAAAAAACGCAAAGCGACTGGCGCTGCTGTGATCGTTGCGCCCGGTGGTGGTTTCCGTACTTTGTCCATGAGCAATGAAGGCTGGGAAGTTGCCAAAGCTCTGGCCGATAAAGGTGTAGCGGCGTTCGTGCTGAAATATCGTCTGGTGCAAACGCCTGCCGACATGGACGAATTCCAAAAAGCCATGGCTGCCATGTTCTCCGGCGCCCCACGCGCTGCTCGCCCGCTCTCAGATCAAAATCCGGCGGAAGAATTTGCTGTACAAATAGCTGATGCCCGCGCAGCTTTTGCCCTGGTGCGCGAGCGCGCCAAAGAATGGCGGATCGACCCTGACCGCATCGGTATGGTCGGCTTCTCCGCCGGCGCCATGCTCACCATGTCCACCGCCCTGTACGGCCAAGACGCCAATCCCGCATTTATCGCCAATATCTACGGCCCCTTGTCCAAAGTGGAAGTCCCCGCCGACGCGCCACCTCTCTTCGTCGCCCTGGCCGCAGATGACCCATTTTTTGCCAACTCCGGCTACGACCTGATCGACAGCTGGCGCGCTGCCAAACGCCCCGTGGAATTCCACCTGTTTGAACAAGGCGGCCATGGTTTCGGCATGTACAACAAAACCACCACCAGCACCGGCTGGTTCAGCAGCTTTGTGCGTTGGTTGGATATGCATGGGTATTTGCAGAAAAAGAAATAAATAAAAGTTAGATACAAAAAAGGCGATTCAAATGAATCGCCTTTTTTATTCGCAACTCTGGATCAGCTAATTTTGGATTGGTCCAGAAAAGACGAAAAAGAACAGAAATTTAGAAAAGCGTGGAAAACTATTTACTAAATGGTCTACCTGCATCCCGACACGCCACATCTCGGTGGCTTTTATCCAGTTCACTCCTTGTACGATTGTATTCCTGAATCCAGAAATTACAGGTTCTATTACGTTGACGCTGTATCTCCGCATTTTCCGCGGACTCCTTAGTATTCTCTAAAGCCAACGCATTTCGTTTCAGTAGGGCTTCTAAGTCTTTAATTTTGTCGGCCTTCAACCTTTCTTCCATCGCCTTCACGGCTTTTTCGAGTTGATATGCAGCAACCCAAGCAGTTATGTAATTGCTTGCCAAATTGCCGGACATAACCCCAATACTAATCACAATATATAAGATGGCCCATCTTCCTACAGCCATTGATTGCCCTCACTAATTATCAAAATATGGTCGCGCTGAATTTACCTAATGGCGATAAATCTGATCCGAATTTTTATTCGCTTCCACAGTTTTAAAAGACCGCTCCTGATAGCTGTGCCCACAACAACAGCAGCTAAACGTTTTTACCACTTCATAACGCTCTTCGGTCCAGGTGGTCACTGTAATTAAACGTTTGCCTTCATTAGGGCCGGAGATGGAGCGGCCGGTTTCTTGTTCGCGTTTGCGTGGGGTGGCGGAAAGAAAGGTTTCTTCGGTGTCTGCCAAACTCACGGCGAATGTCTCACCACACTGTTTGCACTGGGCATCTGCTGATAGCCAAGCCATCACCACAAATTTCGCCCCCATAAAAGACCCGGCGCCAGCTAATGCCGTAAAGATATAAACCAAAAACGGATATTCATCGCTATAAGAAAGCCACACCAAGCCGCCAATTATCAGCCCCGCAATAGCACCCGCGCCTATGCTGAGAAAATTCAGATGATTTTTGATGGCGGCTTGTTCTTGGGAAAGATTTTCTTCGGACATAGGGACTACTAATTAATGCAGATGAAATCGAGCATCCGAGCGGTTGAAGGCCAGCATGTTTGCTGAGGGAAAGTTGGATTAGTTGTAGATCAAGGTTGGCTTCCGCGCCACTCGGAGCCAAATACTTGTCATAAATATCTGCCGCTTACCTAACTCAAGCCATCTGCCCAATGGTTTTGCGAAAGCGCGCCAGCGACAGGGAAAACAGCACCGCACCGATTAGCGCCAGCGCTAAAAATTGCTTCCACACCGTCTCCAGGCCAGCGCCGCGATAGAGGATGGCTTGGCCCAGTTCGACAAAGTGGGTGGTGGGTGCGAACAGCATTATGTCCTGCACAATTTCCGGCATGCTCTCGCGCGGCGTGGTGCCGCCGGACAGCAGCTGCAATGGCAGTATGGTGAGCATCATCAACATGCCGAACTGCGGCATGTTGCGCGCAAGCGTGGCGATGAAAATGCCCATGGACGTAGTGGCGAACAGGCTGAGCGCCGCGCCGGTAAAGAACAGGGCAACGGCCCCCTCAATAGGTACGCCGAGGATGCCGCGCACCATAATGCTGAGAGACAGAAAAGAGGCGATCAGCACCACCAGAGCCATGGACCAGACTTTGGAGAGCATGATTTGCACCGGTGTCACCGGCATCACCAGCAAATGCTCGATGGTGCCGTGCTCGCGCTCGCGGATCAGTGCTGCGCCGGTCAGGATGATGGACAGGAGCGTGATGTAATTGATGATCTGAATCACCGAACCGAACCAAGCGTCGTCCAGCGACGGATTGAAGCGCGCGCGCAACACCAGCTCCACCGGGAGTGAATCCGTGCCGCGATAACGCTGGACGAACTCGTTCACTTCGCCAGTGAAAATCTGTTGCACGTAACTGCTGCCGGTAAACGCCTGACTCATACGCGTGGCGTCGACATTAAGCTGCACGGCAGGCGCTCGCCCCGCCAATACATCGCGCTGGAAGTTGGGAGGAATCACCAGCACGAAGGTGTAACGCCCCGCATCCATGCCGCGATCCATATCGGCATAGTCGATCAAGGCTGGCGCTGTGAATTGCGGCGGGTAGAAGGCGGCGGCAATCCGCTGGGACAGGGCCGATTTGTCCTCATCGACTATGGCAATGGGCGCGTTGTGCAGCGCCGCCGGTATGGAGGTAGCCGCCATATAGACCGACGCGGTGAACACGTAGAGGATCAACACCAGCATCATAGGATCGCGCCATAAGCTCCACAGCTCCTTCACCCCCAACTCGTAGATATTGGCGAGGTTGCGACTGCGCATCTTTAGCGCTCCTGTTTCTTGAGTAGTAAAACTGCCGCGCCAATGATGACCGGCACCGACAGCAGCATGGCCCACAGTGGCTGCGTCAGATCGGCAAGGCCGAGCGCTTTGCTGAAGACCCCGCGACAGATGGAGATCATATGGGTGGCGGGATAGATCTCCCCGGCGAACCGGCTGGCGCCCTCGAGCGAGGACACAGGATCGATCAGCCCGGCAAACTGGGTGACCGGAATGACCGTGCCGATCACGGCAAATAACATGGCGGCAACTTGGCTGCGCGTCACCGCCGACGCGAGCAGCCCCATGCCGGTCGAAGAGAAGCCGTAAATAAACGCGGCGAGCGTTAAGGCGAAGAAACTGCCTTTGATCGGCACACCAAAAGCGGTGACCGCAAGCAGGCTCATCAGCAGAAAATTCACCATCGCCAGCGCCACATAGGGCAACTGTTTGCCCAGCAGGAATTCTAGGCGCGTCACCGGTGTTACATACAGATTGGTGATGGACCCGGTTTCCTTCTCGCGCACCACCGCCAGTGCAGTCAGCATGGCCGGCAGCACCAGCAGCAACAGAGGAATTACCGCCGGCACCATGGCGGGCAGACTTTTCACATCAGGGTTGTAGCGAAAGCGCGTCTCGACGGTGGCATAGCCGCTGGTGCTGACGCCGTTGCGTTCAGCCGCCTGGGCGAGCAACCACTGCACATGCATGCCCTGGACGTAGCCCTGCACCGTTTCCGCGCGCTGCGGCATGGCGCCGTCGATCCAGGCGGCGATCTGCACAGTCTCACCGCGCAACACATCGCGGTTAAAGCCCTCGGGAATTTCGATGGCAAGAGACAGCTCGCCGCTGCGCATGCGTCGGTCGAGGTCGGCATAGTCAACTATGGGCGCATGCTCATCGAAGTAACGCGAGCCGGCGAGATTCAACGTATAGCTCTGGCTGAGGGTAGTCTGATCGCGATCGAGCACCGCATAACGCAAATCCTCCACATCCATGGTGATGCCGAAGCCAATCACGAACATCAGCACCAGGGAACCCAACAGCGCCAGTGTCGCGCGCACCGGGTCGCGCACCAGTTCCAATGACTCGCGCCACAGGTAACTCAGCATACGCTGCAGGCTGAAACCGCCGGAACCCGTTACTCTGCCGTGCCCAGCAGCCGCAACTGGCGGTGCCTCCGGAGCAGCAACCTTGGGAGAAGTGGCAGCCGCGCCGCCCTCCGCCTCTATCAGGTAGCCGATAAAAGCCTCTTCCAGGGTTTTGGCGCCGCGCTTCTCCACCAACCGTGCGGGCGCGTCGCTGTCCAGCACCCTGCCCGCGTGCATCATCGACATACGGTCGCAGCGTTCGGCCTCATTCATAAAATGGGTGGATATAAACACCGTCACCCGATCGCGCCGCGACAACTCAATCAGCAGTTGCCAGAAGGCATCGCGCGCCACCGGATCAACGCCGGAAGTGGGCTCGTCCAGAATCAGCAGCTCCGGCTTGTGCACCATGGCAACCGCCAGGGACAGGCGCTGGCGCATTCCCAGCGGCAAACTGGTCGGCAAACTGTCCAGCACCTCCGCCAGGCCGAAGCGCTGCACCATTTCCTCCACGCGACCGGGAATCTCTTCGGCGGGAACGTTGAACAGCTTGGCGTGCAGCACCAGGTTCTGGCGAACCGTGATTTCGCTGTAGAGGGAGAAGCTTTGCGACATATAGCCGACACGGCGGCGGGTATCCAGGTCGTGCGGGTTCACTTCCTTGCCGAACAACCACGCCCGCCCTTCGCTCGCCGGCAACAGGCCAGTGAGCATTTTCATGGTGGTGGATTTGCCGCAGCCGTTGGAGCCGAGGAAGCCAAAAATTTCCCCGCGGCGGATGCGGAAAGACACATTGTCGACGGCGACAAAGTCGCCAAAACGCATGGTCAATCCTTCGGCCCGAATGGCGATATCGTCCTCGCCGCCCTCCGCCAAGGGCGGGATCACCACCGCCTTGTGCCCGCGTTTTTTCTCTTCCGGCAGCAGGCGGATAAATGCCTCCTCCAGATTGGCACTGCCGGTGCGCTCCAGTATTTCCTGCGGCGTACCGGTGGCGAGCACCTTGCCGGCATCTATGGCAGCCAGCCAGTCGAAGCGTTGCGCCTCATCCATATAGGCGGTGGCGACAATCACGCTCATGCCGGGACGCGCAGTGCGGATACGGTCGATCAAATCCCAGAATTGCGCGCGCGCCAGCGGGTCCACGCCAGTGGTGGGTTCATCGAGAATCAAAAAATCCGGGTCGTGAATCAGCGCGCAGCACAGCCCCAGCTTCTGCTTCATACCGCCGGAGAGCTTGCCCGCCGGGCGTGACAGGAATTTGAACAGCCCAGTGGCTTGAGTGAGTTCGTCAATGCGCTGGCGGCGCGCTGCGGCATCATGGCCAAACAGGCGCCCGAAAAATTGCAGATTTTCTTCAACAGAAAGCGTCGGGTAGAGATTTCTGCCCAACCCTTGCGGCATATAGGCAATACGCGGGCACACCTGCTGGCGATGCGCCTTGCTGGCCATATCGCCGCCCAACACTTCGACCGTGCCCTCTTGAATGATGCGCACCCCGGCAAGCAACGCAAGCAAGCTGGATTTACCAACCCCGTCCGGGCCGATCAGACCGACCATACGCTCGGAAGGTATCTCCAGATCTATACCATCCAACGCCTTGACCTCGCCATAGCGCAGACTGACCTGACGGATCCGGGCAACCGTCTCAAGCTGGCTCATCTGCCTTACTCCGGCACTCGCACGGACAAGTTCTGCGGCCACTCGGCTTGCGGGTTGAGCTTGATCCAGGCCACGCCGGGCAGGCCGGTTTTAACCTGGGCCAAGTGCTTGCGCAGTAACTCCTGCGGAATCTGCGCGCGCACGCGGAACATCAGTTTTTGCCGCTCGCTGGCGGTTTCCACTGTTTTAGGGGTGAATTGCGCAGTGCTGGCGACAAAGGAAATGGTGGCGGGAATCACAAATTCGGGAGCGGCATCCAGCACTATGCGCGCCTCAGCACCAATGGCGACACGGCCAGCGACCGTTTCGGGCAGGAAGAAAGTCATATATACGTCGGACAGGTCAATCATATTCAACACCCGACCACCCGCGCCTATCACCTCACCCGGCTGAGCCACGCGCACCTGAACCCGGCCGTCGCGCGGGGCGCGCAATTCGCTGTCGCGGATGTCCACCTCGATACGTTTGATAGTCGCCGCAGCCGCCTCCACACTGGACTGCGCACCGATGACCTGCGCCTTGGCGACTTCCACTGCTGCCTGGGCAGAAGCCACCTGGGCTTTGGCCGCCGCCAGCGCCGCCTCTGCGCCGCGCACCCGCGCCTGGTCATCATCCAATTGCTGAATCGAGGTATTGCCCTCCTTCGCCAAAGCCTGGGAACGTTTCAGCCGCCGCTGCGCAGCATCCAGCTCCGACTCGCGCTGACGCACCAACGCCAGCACCGCCGTCATATCCGCCTCCCGCAACGTCACCTGCGCTTGCGCCGCTGCCACCGAATGCTCCGCCTGCTGCTGCATGGCAATAGCCTCATCCCGCTGAGCTATAAGCGTTTCCAGCTGCATCTTGGCCAGCAACTGACCGGCTGCAACAAACTCGCCTTCACTGACCAAAATCTCTTCAATGCGCCCGGCAAACTTTGTGGCAATATCAATCTCCGTCGCCTCAATCCGCCCATTCCCACCAACAAACCCCTCCCCCGGCCCTCCATCCATCAACCGCGTCCACCCCCACCAGGCCAGCACCACAGCAACCCCGGCGACGGCGGCAATTAAGAATTTTTGCTTGGAAGTTGAAGAGGTAGTCATGGGCGTTAACCTTAACGGGTTAATAAACAGGAAGCGGAGTCATTCATTTCACAAATGGCTTATATAGATGCTAGCTGCCATGACGTGAATTAGTGAAACGAGGCAATTGAAACACCATTTGATTCGGCGTCTCTTTACTTAAGTCAAAGCATTGGTATTTGATAGGTGGGCCGTGGGGATTTGGTGCGATTCGGTGCCAGAATAAGTGGCCATCACCCTGGGGAGGGAAAGGGGACGGGACAGCACGTGTAAGAGGTTAAGTCATTCAAGCAAGCACAGCCGATCGGGCGACCGACTTTCCTGGAAGCAGCCAACGCTGCCGGAGCTGAGGCAGATATAGGGTAACGGGACCGAATTGCACTTACTCTGTCAACATGGATGTCTGTCGGCCGTAGGGTTGATGGCAAATATCCTACAGAGTTTGTAGGCTTATTCTGATGGTCCATTTTCGCGGAAGTGGGTATTTTTGCAGAACGCAAATAGTCTAGGGATAGAGAAGGATGTTATCGCTCGCGAGACGTGAAAACGAAACACTCCATTTTTACACCTTCAGATGGCTTGATCGCTGTTACCGTCAGGGTCATAAAGGGTAACCAAGTTAAGTTGTCGATCGATGCGCCGGATATCGTGAATGTCCTAAGATCAGAAATTGACGTTTTGCACACTGATGTCAACAACGTTGTCCAGGCCAATCTGGTATTGGAATACGCTCTTGGAAGGTTCCCGGAAATTTGGCATGGTGTTGAGCTGTGTCAGCTTGTGGGTGGAGTTCCTGAAGAAGAGAATGGATACTCGCGGGAATGCTGCCGTACGATCTACGGCAAATTCATGAGATCTCGCAATTGTTTGGCAATGCCCCGACGGCCTATGAGTAGGGAATTATGCGGGATCAACGCCTCCGGTTGAATCGCGCCTTTTCTTTATACCGCCAATCAAGTTCCGCTTTATCTTCATTTTAAACTTAAGCGATGGTAAAACCCCGGCAAATTGGTTTTTCTAATCGGATTTTCAAGTTGTCATTAATCGGAATATCAAGGTATCTAGGATGATTAGATTTTTGTTTCACGGCGGTACTAGAGAGAAAAACGCCGACGGATCTGTTAGAAATACGGGTATTGCTCATAACAGCGCCTTTTACTTTGCTGCTCAAAACGTAGCCAATGATTACAAAAATGGTGAAAAGCATTCTATTAAAATCACCACTGCTGCCGATATGGTCAAAAAGATTAATGCCTGTAAAGCCAATTCGGTTGCTTCATTGGACGTGTTTTGTCATGGCACGCCGTACTCGCTCAATTTTTCCATCAAAGAAAATGAGAACTGCGGTTTAGTTACGGGTTGGGTGGCTAAACAAGGCCTGCGTGCCTATTACTCAACATGGGATGACGGTATCTACAACTTTTCATCAGATAGTCGTTATGTATCAGATATCGACTTTAAAGTCTTTACCGATGATGCACGTATTCAGATCCACGACTGCAATACTGCTCGTGGTTCAATGCCAGGAAACACGCTGGTTGAAGAGTTCTCAAAACAGATCTATGAGGCTGGCAGGAAGAAAGCTTACGTCATTGGTCACACTGACAAATCAAATCCCAACATAAATGGCCCTAAAACAACCATAAAGCAGCAGGACTATCGTCATGGTGAACGTTCCATCTACCACAATGGGAAACTGCTTAAGAAGACCATTCAGAAGGGCATCATCCCCCACGACGAAATACAAGGGTTAATTAAATAATGAAAGTGAAACTCATACTGTTGGGCGTTGCTATTCTCGGGGTTGGAGCATGGTTCATCACTTCGACACTGCAACGAGAAGAAACGACCCTCACTGCTCGATACGAGATGTTGGCCTGCGAAGATTGTAATCACATGACAGTCGAAAAGAGTACAGATCAAAGCCTCGTCGGCAAAACGATAATTCCAGTTTCCAGCGCCATAGACATCGAACAAATGATTGAGAGTATTGCTTTGACAAAAGAGCCGCTGTGCCTTCGCGGAAAACCTTACCGTTTTAACTGGAAAGTGTTGGGTATCAAGCCCGATGGAGTGCGCTTCGAGGTTACGGCCAAAGAAGACCTTCAGGTTTGCAGCGGTTTGTGATCACCAACCCTCTAAAGCGATCAAGTGTCGATGGCAAACCGGCCCAATTAGCTAATTGAACAGCCTCACAAATGCGCCTTGCAGCTCGTGGCTTCGGCTGATGCTGTAAGCGCGCATTGACCAAAATTAGAGAATCAGAAAATCATAGTTTTAAAGTAAGTCCGGAGTTTTTATTTGAATCACGACTTGAAAATAATCAGCTCTATGCAATTGCGGCAGAAATCAACTGTGGAGAGAAATTCTATGAACAAAAATCTCTTACGGACGTTCGCAAGATGTTAGGGCTAATTGATCACGCAAAACCCCAAAATTCGAAGGTGGAAAGAAGACAAAGCCCGGAGAGAGAAAGCCCACTCGAGACTTAGTAGGTTAAACTGGCTCTAAATAATGAACGGAGATAGGAAAGTTGGTGGCATTTTTTACTTACATGAGAAGAGAGGACTTGGTTGCGAATCGAACGCGTCTCGTATTGCAAGGCTTTGTTGGAAGCATGGCATTCCTCCAACAATCTTTTATAACACTTATTTACATGATGGAAAGCCTGTAAACAGAAGTTTTTTTAATTTTGAAATTGCCAGCAGGATCAATTCGTGTACAAGGCAGTCTGTTCACCTGGAAAACAAGCTAAACAGCCTTATTGCGCAACCGAAGAACAGCAATAAAATATTCTCCTACTCATTTTTATCTGAGGTCATTTCACAGTCCGGAAAAGGGTTTATTGCTTCGCGTAAACGCTGGTGCTCGCTCTGCTATAGAAGCCGATCACGAGATGTAGACCATGATGACGTAGTTTTTGATGATCTTTATTGGTCGGTGGACCTGATCAGAATATGCATGCTGCGTGGCACAAAGTTGCGGGATAAATGTCCTCACTGCACCAGCTACCAGCCGTATATCTCAACATCCATCGAGCCAGGTTATTGTCATTTTTGTGAGGGGTACTTGGGTAGCGGTCTTGACCAACAATTGGATGAGGAGGACTGGGAGCGACACAAAACTATATTTACCCTTTTTTATGTACACACGTTTGAAGAATTTCGTCCTGAATTTTCTAGACTCAGAGAGAACTTGAAGGCTCTAAGAGCATGGTACCCTTCCGCAACCAGCCAAATTTTGGGTGATCTGATGGGAGTTTCAGAAGACGTTGTTCGAAAATGGATCAGCGGTGCCAGGAAACCTCTGATTGAATCGTTATTCCAACTCCACGAAGCATTGGGGCTGTACGGTCCACACCAACTTTTCTACGACACTAAAACCTTTTTAGCAAAAGTCTCTGTGTCCAAGACAATGTCGTTACATTTCAATGCTCGCGACTCAGAGCGCCTTTTAACCAAGGAAGAAGTGATTGCAGGTGCGTTTCGTAGAATATTTGACGGGCTGGATGAAACGGTAAGCCGAAAAGTATTTGCAAAGAAGTTTGACGTGTCTCAGGGGTACCTGCAATCTCGCTTTATGACGAGAGTCGCCAGCTTTCCAACTTACATACTGAACGGAGGTATAAAGAAAAGGAGGCGCGCGACAGAGACTTAGCCGTTCAATTTGACAGGGCACTCTCAATGGTCCGCTCGAGAAAGAAGAATGGACGCTGGAGAATGTAATGAAAGAGATGCCAGCTGAACCCATGGCGACAACCAGTCAAAAAGATCTCCTAATTGCCTTAATGAAAGCAAAGGAGAGGTTTTGGGAAAATCGTCGGTCTCGTTAGGCGACTTAGTGCTCACCTACCGAAGCCGATCAAAAACACTCAAAAAAATTCACAAAAAGGTGCCACCTCGCCTTAACCCTTTGATTTCAAAGGAACTAAGAAATCTTTTTCACCAAAAGATGTCCTATTGCGGACATCTTTTAGTGAAAATGACACCGCGATTAGCGGGGCTTTGCGGGGTTTGGTGGAGGCGGCGGGATTGGACGCGAGACCATCCCTGGTCTCGCGTCCAATCCCGCCGCCTCGACAAATTGCTCCTGCTTTGTCTACCTCCTGCACCCCTGCAGTCGTCCACCAAATCCCGCGCAAAAAAAAAGCCTCGCGGATTGCGAGGCTTTGTGGTGTTGGTGGTGGGTGGCTGACCATTGACCTTACCCCCGAATTTAGGACCATGAACTTGATGAGATTTCCAGTTAATCTACCACTATTGCGGAGATCTCAAAATGAAGAAGAAGCGTTTTT